>Ga0315336_1000376_pt1 | contig 133578 bp, 125 predicted proteins | sample ASW5metaG_FD_204512 | JGI IMG/M metagenome (GOLD analysis project Ga0315336, IMG submission 204512) | Ammonia-oxidizing marine archaeal communities from Monterey Bay, California, United States - ASW #5 | ecosystem: Environmental > Aquatic > Marine > Intertidal zone | place: USA: California... | reverse complement strand
CAGATAGGAATTGAGATCTATTATTCTTCATTACCTGAACTGCCATATTGCCAAATTTGTCATAAGTTATTAGCCCTTTTGCATCCTCACCATATGGAAATACAATCTCGCCACTGGTTAATTCAGCGTTCCATTTTTTCAATTCCCAAGAACCAGTAAATTTTTCATTTACCATTTTATGCCTTCTTTATTTTCAATACTGTCTATCGGATCAACTTTTTGTTTACAACTTATAAAGCCAAAAATTATGAAGAATGAAATTGCAATAAAATTTTTCATTTGAGATTTGTTTTTATTATAATGACCTTCAACGGTCCAGGCTATGATTCCGTTGCGGATAATTTCCAACAGAAATTGTCTGTCTGGAATCGGTCTGTTTTAAAGTTAGTGTTTTTCATTATTGTTAAAAAGCCGCAATGGATTATAGGTATTGTTGGCGTACGTTTTAATTTAATTCTCAGCCGAATACTGCTTCCCGTCTTTAAAGACCATTTTTACACTGCGTATGTTTTTAATATTTTCTAACGGGTTTTTGCTTAGAATAACTAAATCTGCTTGCTTGCCAATTGAAATCGAACCATGAGTTTTATCAATTCCTATTACCATGGCATTATTCAATGTTGCAGCTCTGATGGCGTCAATTTCAGTAAGTCCAGATTCTACGAGAAACCCAATCTCATCTTGAATCCATTTTAACTTTCGTGTAAAGTCTGTTCCGGCGGCAATAGTAACCTGATGCGTATAGGCTGCCTTGGTAATGTTATTAACCCATTTGATCATGGCAGGAATGTTCATTTTAACCTTAGCCTTCGCCATATTATTTGCAGGACTAATTTTCCCCTCATTCATTTTAACATCCTTATTATCTGTTTGAACTCTTTTCCAAGCTGAGATAGTTGGCTCAAATATAGTCTCATGTGATTTCATCGATTCAAGTAAATCAACATATACCTTAGATGATACGTTTGTGTTTTCAAAATCTTGAATTGGGATGAAGTTTAGTATGGCATCATTAAACGAATTAGGCACTGTCTCGGCCTGTTCTACTATCATTCCAACACCATGTGAAATGGCATCTACATATGCCATTACAGCATCGCTAGGTTTACTTGGGAAAGTGGCTGCGTGACTCCAGACTTTCAGTCCTTGTTTATGAGCTTCATCAGTAATATTTTTTAATAAATCGGGTGAAATTGAGGCATAGGCCTTAATTCCAGTTACACCAATTTCTTTTGCTTCAGAAATTACCTTCTTAAGGTCAGTATTCTCGTCCACAACTCTCATCCATGGAGCTTCTCCTGGCTTAATTCCCTTGTTTGCAAATTTTGTTCGTGGATCTACTAAAAATTCAGGTCCAAAAAAGATTGCGGAATAATATATATTCGGAGATTGTAGTTTTCCATTTGCTATACTTTGAAGAAGTTCTTGATATACTCTAGCATCGCCACCCATATCTCTTAAAGAGGTAACCCCTGAATACAGCAGTTTTTTTAAATTAGCATTTCTATTTTGATTTGCAAAAAGATGCACATGGCCATCTATTAGACCTGGAATGATATAGTGACCCGTCATATCGATAATGTCAGCATTCATTGGAATTTTCTGCGAATTGCTTGGGAAAACAGCTGTTATTTTGTCATCACTAATAACGATTGTCATGTCCTTAAAAGACTCAGATTTTTCCACATCGATCAATGTAATATTAGTGAAAGCTGTTGATTCAGTAGTATTCGTCTGGGCATTGCAGATTGGGATAATAATGAATAGAAACAGGATGAAAATATTTTTTAAATTTTCCATTTTTATGTATTTAGTCTGTTAATGTACGCCAACGGTCTTGGCTGTGATTTCGTAGCGCCAACAGCGTGATGAATTATAGCCTTTGTTAGCCTTTCGTTTTCATTACTTTCTTGTACAATGAACTACAGATAAATTACTTATCAGTATCTAGTGCGTTATCAATCATTTTCTCTATTTCGGTCATCTGATCCAAATTCTCTGAATACCATATATTTTGATCTTTTCTGTATTCGTTCAATGTGCTAATTATACTGTGATATTTTCTGGAATTTTTAAGTGATTCGTAATCAAAAGGTTTCATGCTAGTTCGCATAGCAACTTTTTCAAACAATTCAGTAAGTATTGGGGAAGCGGTATGAAAAAAGTAATTTTCTTGTCGAAGTACAAGTGTTTCAATCCATCCCATATTATACATGTCATCCAGAGCGTTCAATAAACTGTCATTTTGTATGACATTTAGGCCGTAGTTTGTCAGACTTTTATAGCCTGCATTTCTTATTATTGGGGTGCTATATTGTATAGCTTTCGAAAAGTGTATGTCCAATGAATCATGATAATGAAGATTAGAGTCCAGATGGTTTTGGAGCATCTCGGCTGATGCGATACCTTCTTCATTATAATCTATGACAAAAATTAGTTGTTCATAATTATTGGATAAAGAGATTTTTATGTCAAGTAATAGTTTTTTGGCAAAATTCCTCTGCTTTTGATTTTCATTCCAATTATTTATTTGCAATGCTATCAAAATTCCAATTACTACAAGAATGATTTCTCCAATAGCGTAGAGGAGGTATTTGGACACTTTGTTTTCGGTGAGTAGTCTTTGACGGATACGACGAAAGAACTTTATCATTGACAATTAGTTGGTTTACACTAAAGATATAATAATAAATCAAATAGGGTAGGAGTGGTAATGAAGGCTAACGTGTTCGTGTATGGTTAGTTGCGTTGGCTAGAACTAAGTTAATAAAATAGAACGAACCAGAGGAAATTCCGAAGGAATTTCCAAGTAGGCGATAATCAAGCAATTGATTATACACGTTGTTAGCACCTGTTCTCCCTCAGTTTACATTGCCACATAATAATTTCTGGGTATATATAGCTTTCTTTTTTATGAAGAAATCCTATTTAATCTTGATAAATTAATGTGATGACAAAAGCATATTAAGGCAATGATTATGAAATAATTAGAGCAATTTAAAGTAATGAGGACTTTGCTAAGCCTCTAGCATCATAGGCAATACAAGTATAGTAATAAAATCAATTATAAAATGTGCAATCATTACCAATCCCAGATTTCTTTTTGAAATATAAATGAGCATGAATAATCCGCCTGCAAAGAATACAAATATTAGATGTCCAATACCCCAGGACAAGTGCGCTAACATGAAAATGATTACAGGCACAAGTGCAGCAATCCATTTAGACTTTGTCAATTCGTTAATCCTCTCGAAGGCATATCCTCGATAGAGTACTTCTTCAACTACAGCGGCTCTAAGTGCTATAAGCATGAGCACAAGAAAGGGTTGGCCTGCAAATAGCTCCCCCGCTTCTTGGTTGAGTTCAAGTCCTAGTGCTTGAATAGCAACGTTTGAAATACCGAAAAGAATAAAAGCAACTAGTCCGAGCCCTATTCCAGCAAAGACCGTTTTTGCTGTTATTTTTTTCCATCCTATGGAGGCAATAGTTCGCTTCTCAACAAAATAGATCCATGAAATTATGGAAAATAGTAGAAGTAGCCACACACCTACTTCGCGTAACAAAATGTTCTCAATGTGCAAAAACTTAAAAATAAATGGTGTCCCGAGAAATACGATTAATCCGATGAGTGTTTTTTTATTATTATCCATAAAATGATTTGTTTATAGGTGCAAATAACCAACACTGTGATGTTAATTCTTCATGCTGGGGCAAATCATTTTCCGAATGGTCATTGAATTATTACTGAATGGTCACTAATTGCTAATCGCTGTGAAACCATTGTTTAAATCTCGTGGACTTATATCTGCTAATCGTCTCTTTGTGACTTTCATTTGCTTGACCAATGGTTGCGAGAAGCCGATGATTTGACAGCTTTTTAATATGGGAGATAATCTGGCGGCTAACCAGAATTCTTCGGTTCAATCTAAAAAACCTGTCATCGAGGCTCTTTTCAAGCTCAGAGAGATTGTATTGGGTGATCCATTTTTTTCCCGATGTATCGACCAAAAATACAATCTTAAATTCACTTATGAAGTAGTGCACTTTAGTGAGGTCAACATTGACCGTCTCTCTGGAATTTTTTATCGTTATAAAGTCTTTCCATTCGTTTTCAGCTTGTTCGTTAATTTTTATACGGAATAAGAATTCGCCATCGTTCCACCAAGATCTCCAAATATGAATGCCAGCATAAAAAATCACAATAAGTAAACTGAGACCGGAGGTGACAAAAAGCCCATGAAGAAATTTGGTCCATACAAAACTCAAATCGTTTAGGTGGAGTAAAATCGGATAAAAAACAAGGTAGATGATCGATGTCACGGCAACAGAAGCTATAGTCATCTCAAATGGCAGGTATTGGGACACCTTATTGGAGTCAATTCTGGACTGAAGTATATAATCTAGTATGAATTTGTTCGCAAACCATATGCATAAGCTTCCAACGACCCTCACTCCCAATTGAGGGCTTCGCAAAAAGGTAGAATCGAGCTTGCCGTACTGGAGGGACATTGAAACTATGGCTAGTAAAATAATAACAACTGTTTCTATATAAATGCTGCTGCCTTTTGGCCACATGATTGTTTTTCTATTCGCCAAAGATTCTAACATGACACTAAGTTAACTTTATAACGATAAACAATTTTCTGTGGATGTCGTCCAGCTTTTTAATTCTTCCATTTCAGAGGGTGTTTTCATATTCCAAATACTAATTACTTGTAGTTTTACGACGACAGTTAAATCAAAAATGAACGATTTGGTAGTACATTCTTTTTATCTATAAATAGGTGCTAACGTTTAGGCTATGGTTTCGTTGCGGAATCGTCCGAATGGACTATTCCGAGAATACCAAGCCTTCATTGCAAGATAAGAATTTCCAAGTAGGAAATTCCGCCGCAATGAATTATAGCCTTTGTTGTGCTTTCGTTATTTATTTTTTATTTCGCGCTTAATCTGATTTACGAAGTCTTCAATTTGAGGTATTAAATCATTGTAAACATCACCAATTTTTTCTGTACGCCTTTGTATTTCCGAGAGTAAAGTAATAAAATCTTGATTTTGAAATAATTCTTCTGGATATTTTTTAATATAATCATAATGGCTATTATTTTTTAAGACTTCAATATGAATTGAAAATGATTTTAAAGTTTCCATATTGTTTAAGTAATCTCTTTTAAACAATGTTGTAAGTTCATTCGTGAAGGGATAAGCGAAATCATATAAATAAATAAGATCATTCCGCAAACTATCATTAGATATTTTTTCAATTCCTGAAGATTTGATTGCTTGGTAAGGCCCTAAATTATATCGGAAAAACGTAGTATTCGATAAATTATGCCAATTTGACTGTTTGTCTAAATACAGGCTATCAACAAATACAGATTTCCTTATTATTTTTTCAGACATTACATTTATGGTAGAATCTATTTGATTCACTCTTTCAGCCATCCATTGAAAATAATCGATATCATTTTCCAAAGCACTTTTGATTTCTGTTAGCATTTTTAACTCATAAACTCGATCATTAGTTGACTGATTCCAATTATTAATACTTAATGCAATTAAAATTCCGATAACGACAAGAACAATTTCACCAATTGCGTAAACCAAATATTTACTGAATTTATTTTCTGAGAGTAATTGCTGGCGTATTCTTCTAAAGAACTTAATCATATATTTTGTTTTTTGGCTTGCCCACCATCTGGCTCCTCACTATCAAAGGTCTACCGGACCTTTGCTTTCCGTTCGGCCCTCTAAAGAATTTTATCATTGGTCAGTGGTTGTTTATTATGAAGCACAACGCACAGCTATGATGAGTGGGGATTAGAAAGCACTAACCTCTCGTCTCGCACATAGCCACGCCTTTTTATAAATATATTACTTGTGGCGGACTTTCCAATCCCCACAAAACTTTCCTGACCAATGAAACCCCATTCATTCATAGCATTTGTTAGCGATTTGTTTTTTTGTTTGCTCCTCAAATTGTCTTCCAACTCAACCAACGTCCAAGGGTAAGCATTTTTATATATAAAAGAGGTATGCTTGTATGGAAAGATGTGGTAGTTCCACCAAGAATGTCAAATCTGTCACCGCTTACGATTTATTCAGCAATGAGCCGTTCAATTGCAGTGCGAACTCGACCCAGATCACTCGCGCACATCGTGTGCAGTTCTGACCCATTTTCTTCATGATATTCCATACCAGGATGAATAAATTGTATTACCCCAGACTTATCTATAATAAACGTCACCGAAGTACCCGGTCGCTTGGGACCTGTTAACCACCAGTCCTTTAGCGTTTTATTGCGCCAATCCCAATCAATCGCAATTGGGAACTTAAAATCTCTAGCTTCCACCACTTCCTCCACACGTTGTATGTTCAAGGGGTCATCTCTCCCGGCTTTAGGATGGAAAACACCGATCATCTTAAGACCTTTGTCAGTATATTCATCGTATAGCTGTCGAAGCGCAGGGGTACTACTTGCGCAGAAAGGACAGGTATCAGTAAACCAACGAACTAATACTACATTACCTTTAAGATCATCTAAAGTCAGTGGATCGGAGTTGAGCCATCCATCAAAGCTGAATGGTGGTGCTTCAGTTCCGATGAGGTCATCACCTGCGTTGCGATCCATGGCTGCAAACCATGCTAAATCCTCCCTCATAGCGGAATCTGCTTCGGTCTCTGAATGCCCTTTTGCTACGTACATCTCTCGCCAGTGATCCCATGACTTCATGATGAAATAATTTTTACTGGAATCGGCCTTAGTTTGGTGTATGTCATGGTTTTCATGTGAATTATCTTGTGCGGCACACGGCAATATCGTAGCACAGAATGCTAAAGTCACAATAACAAGGAGTACATTTTTTATTTGTTGCATAGTGTTTTTCTTTATATGATTTTTATTAGTAATAACCGCTAACGGTCCTGGCTATGATTCTGTTTTGGATGGGTTAGTTTTGCGCCAAGGGCCCGCGCCGCCCGCGTGTCGCCGAAGCTTTAGCGGAGGCACAAATCGAACCGCAAACTTGCTGAGGCGCTTTGGTTGGCGAACAAAACTGCTTGGCAAAATGTTTCAAGTCGTTTGTTTATTTAAAAGTAAGATAATTTTTGAAGTTGGGATTCACCCAAAATGAATTATAGGCATTGTTAGCTGTTCGTATTTTTGTTAAACGTTTTCATTTATTGGGGTAAATTCAGAAAATAAGTTTTCTGCTTCTTTTATTGTTGCAATTGGAACATATTCACAAACTTTTGAATACTCCGTCCACATTTTTAAAACATCAGGATTCGAATGGGCCTCTTCCATGGCTTTTTTGGATTTCCACCCAAAAACTTCAACAATTGTTCCGTCTGTAGCTTGCATAATTATTGGCTTTCGGTCGGTTACTAAATCCAATTCATGAAGCATATTCCAATGCGATTTTGAAAGCTCAATTAATTCTGCTCCTTTACCTTTGAATGGTCTATAACCAACAATTACAATTCTTTCCATTTATGTTTTGATATGACAGCTAACGGTCCAGGCTATGATTCTGTTTTGGATGGGTTAGTTTTGCGCCAAGGGCCCGCGCCGCCCGCGTGTCGCCGAAGCTTTAGCGGAGGCACAAATCGAACCGCAAACTTGCTGAGGCGCGCTAGGATGGCGAGCAAAACTGACCTGTACTAAACTATCGGCCTGATATTAAAGTTCAAGGTAGTAATTCTTTTGAAGTTGGCAGCCGACCAAAATGAATTATAGGCATTGTTGTAAACAGTTTTTTCACGCAACCCATCTCCGCTCGTAGTCCATTAGGGTCCAAACTCCATTGACTTTTTGAAAAAAGAAAGTCCCTCCGCTACCGCATAAACTACCGCAATAATAGGAACCAAAGACAATAGCCTTTTCATTGTCCATTGAGATCAATGGAATCGAAATGAACGCAACGGGCCCTTTTCTCCTACGTTTTTCAAAATCCGATTTTAAGTATCGACGAATTTTCTTATTGTCGGTTTTTTTAGTGAATCGTTTTTGTTTTGAATAAAGAACCTTCAATTTATAGAATCTAATCGTTACAGTGTCATCGTATATTCGAGGTGCTACACTATCGAAATGGCTATTATACAATTCGGATATTTGCATATCCTGCCCAGTTTTGGTATCATCTAATGCCGACCTCATTTCGGCATTTTCAAATCTTGAATAGACATTTATTGTATCCGTTTTATATTCTCTTATTACTAATTTGATTATCTCAGAAAGGTCTTTCTCAGTTTGCGAAAATGATACTGATAAACTCAAAACTGATATGATTACTAAGAGCTTTTTCAAAATTGTTTACAACGGTCCAGGCTATGATTCTGTTTTGGATGGGTTAGTTTTGCGCCAAAGGCCCGCGCCGCCCGCGTGTCGCCGAAGCTTTAGCGGAGGCACAAATCGAACCGCAAACTTGCTGAGGCGCGCTAGGATGGCGAGCAAAACTGACCTTTACTAAACTATCGGCCTGTTATTAGAGCTCAAGGTAGCAATTCTTTTGAAGTTTAGAGAATACCAAAATGAATTATAGGCATTGTTGTGGTGCGTTTTTATTCCGTCAATTCTATTTCCTCCACATATTCAGGTCCTTTGGGTGGTGGCGGTGGCGGGATAAAATCAATTCTTTCGTTCAACCATATGTTAATATTCGTGCTATCCGTAATTTTTGAGTAAACATCTGTAAGTCCGTCAAGTATTCGATATAATTTGTCTGGTTGTAGAGAGTCGTAAGAAATGTATATAAGCAATTTTCTTGGGTTGTCCGCCAAGTCAGGGTTTTTGCCATAATTTTCTATATCCCTCCGTAAAACGTTTTCTAAGCTGTCCATTGGATACGTCGATTCCCACGATTTAAAGATTGTATCGTTATGAATTTCTACAACGTTTTTTGCTTAATTAAGATACAGCCATAATCATCCCAGCAAGGGTTATGGAAGTATATGGTCTTGACTTTTTGGTTATTTCGAATCGTTAATTTTGGTAAGCTATCGTTGCAGACAACATTCTCTGTCCTAATTAAAAGCTCACGAAAATCTTTAAATTCATCTAATTTAAGTTCAACGCCTAGGCTATCATTTTGAGTATCCCATTTCCCATAATCGACCATTGTTAAAAGTTCCTTTTTTTCTTTTCGTTCCAATTCCTGACAGCTTACAACTGCAAGAATCAAGATAATCAAGGACGATATTTTGATATAATACTTCATTTTTTTAAATGCACCACAACTTGTTGTATGAGGAACAAAAGTAATGATTTAACGGATTAAGTTTCGCGATAACAGGATATTCTGTTCCTCTTTGTTGTTCTTTGCAATAGAAGTTAAGATGGTGTCCAGAGGACTTTGGATATCCAGTAAATCCTTTTTACTAACATGTGTGTAGATCATTGTGGTTTCTGGTCTGCTATGTCCTAATAATTCCTGTATATGTCTTAATCCAATACCGTTTTCCGATAAATGAGTGGCATAACTGTGACGCAAAGTATGTGGGGTTACCCTTTTGCGTATTTTTGCTTCCCGGCAAATCTTTCCTAAAAATTTCCGCACACTGCTGGCAGAATATGGTTTCCCTCCAGGTCCTTCAACAAAAAAACGCTGTGGTTTGTAGGTATGCAAATAATTATAAAACAACGGTAGAAAACCCTCTGATAGCATAACATACCGGTCTTTCCTTCCTTTGGCCTGCTTTATAAATATTTGACGTCTGTCGATGTTTATATACCGTAATTCCAATTGCAGCATCTCCCCTATCCGCAACCCTGAAGAATATAACAATGCCAAGATGGCACGGTGCTTAATATTTTTAGTGCATCGTAGTACATCTATTACCTCTTCCTGAGAAAGTACAGTTGGTAATAGTTTACTCCTATGAGGACGATGTAGCTCTGGAGCAGAAATGTTGCAAGCCTGACTGTAAATTGCGAATAATTTTAAAGCACTTACCACCTGCCTGTGTGTGCTTATGGCATAAGACCTTTCTATCACCACAACTTCAATAAAACGTACCACATCGCAGTTATTTACCTCGGGCAATTGCTTATCTGCCAAAAATTTTAAAAACAATTTTACAAAACTGGTGTAAATGGCAATAGTACTTTTACTGTAGCGCTTTCCTGTCAGATACGTTTTAAATCCGGTAAGCACTGCTTCTTTTTCGGCACATAAATCCTTGCCGGGGATAGTACACTTGGTTTGACTTTGAAATTGACTGCTATCAACATTCCATCTCCTTTTCCTTAAATAGATTTGTAATTTCTTTAGGTTTTCTTTCGTATATGCTACATAAAAACAAGAATGAGTGCTGCTCCAAAAAACACCTGGGTGTTGCTTTATGTACGCTTTAACTGCATAAAAATAATCGAATTGTATTTTTAATCTGTCGTTTATTCCGGTGGAGTAACGGTTGCAATTTTATCGTCATGGTATTATAGTTTACCAGACATAATAACAGAATTCACTGAAAAAAAATTGCAATACCAGGAACTGCGTATTGCTTACAGTTTGCTGTTTACTACTATCCTTCGACTGCCTGTCCGCCTTCTCCGCCAGCTGGCGGAGAAGGCGCGGCGCTCAGGATGACAAGGATTGCTAACTGTTTACTGCCAACTGCATACTGCGTGCTGTCATCGGCTGTAATTAGGAGATTCTTTGGTGATAAAAACATCGTGAGGATGGCTTTCGTTGATGCCACTTGCGGTAATCTTCACAAATTTTCCATCGTCTTGCAGACCTGCAATATCCTTAGCGCCACAATAGCCCATTCCTGCCCGCAGGCCTCCAACAAACTGGTGGATGCTTTCATAAAGTTCACCCTTATACGGAACCCGGCCCACTATGCCTTCCGGCACCAGTTTTTTGATATCGTCTTCCACATCCTGAAAGTAACGGTCCTTACTGCCCTCCTTCATGGCCTCTACAGAACCCATACCTCGGTACGACTTAAATTTTCTGCCTTCATAGATGATGGTTTCCCCGGGAGATTCTTTGGTCCCTGCAAGTAAGGAACCCAGCATCACAGTATCTGCTCCTGCAGCTATAGCTTTTGGAATATCCCCGGTATACCGGATACCTCCATCCGCTATTACGGGTACGCCGCTGCCTTTTATGGCCGAAGCCACTTCCAATACCGCCGAGAATTGTGGAAAGCCTACCCCTGCTACCACCCTGGTGGTGCAAATAGATCCCGGACCTATACCAACCTTAACAGCATCTGCACCGGCCTCTACCAGGTATTTGGCGGCCTCTCCGGTGGCTATATTGCCGACAATTACTTCAAGGTCAGCATATTTCTTTTTCACTTCTTTCAGCACCTTTACCACGCCTTTCGTATGCCCGTGCGCAGTGTCTATTACTATGGCATCTACACCAGCTGCTACCAAAGCATCTGCCCGGTCCAGGGCGTCGGGGGTTACCCCTATGGCTGCTGCAACCCTAAGGCGGCCATATTTATCCTTGCTGGCAATTGGTTTTTGAGTAAGTTTAGTAATGTCTCTGAAGGTGATAAGACCTACCAGGACATTGTCTTTGTTGACCACAGGCAATTTCTCTATCTTATTTTCCTGTAAAATGTCTTCGGCTTCGCCAAGAGAGGTACCTTCTGCTACAGTAACCAGATTAGCAGAGGTCATCACCTCAGCGATAGGGCGCTGGTTGTTTTTCTCGAACCTCAGGTCCCTGTTAGTAACAATCCCCAGTAGTTTCTGTTCATCATCAACAATGGGAATCCCTCCAATGCTAAATTCTTTCATATTGGCCTTGGCATCCATTACGAGGGAATCCAGAGGAAGTGTTACAGGATCTATAATCATCCCGCTCTCGGCTCTTTTTACCTTGCGCACCTTCATTGCCTGCTGTTCTATCCCCATGTTTTTGTGTAAAACGCCTATCCCACCTTCCTGGGCCATAGAAATGGCCATCTGGGATTCTGTCACCGTATCCATCGCCGCTGAGACTATAGGTACATTAATACCGATGTTGCGCGTAAATTTTGTTTGAATATTGACCTCTCTGGGAAGAACTTCTGAAAAGGCCGGAACAAGGAGTACGTCATCATAAGTGAGACCTTCTCCAAGAATTTTATTTAGGTGGGCTTCCATTGCAATTAAGGATTAATTGCGTGCAAATATATGACTTTTTAAGGCAAGTACAGCACGCTAATTTTTAAGCTGCTTTAACTGGTGATTTCTTCATAAGCTGAATCAGGACCAGGACAGAAGAAACGGCAAAGGTGGCGGTCATTAAAAACCCTGAAAAGATGACTACATATTTCATCCATAACAACCCTGTCCAAAGCAAATAGATACCACCAAAAGTAAATACCACTGAGAAAAATGGCTCAATGGTCAAGAATAATTTCAGTTTTCCGGGAAGTTTAGTTAGCCATACCAATATCCCAAGCAGAAAAAAAATAAAAGACATGGACAAAATGTGGGTATGAATTATGGTAAGCATTTCTCTTTCGCTCTTTTTAAATTTCATCACCCCAGCGTTTTCGTCTTCCTCGTTACCCAAATAGTTTTCTTCAATACCATGAGGACTGGTAGAACTGGTTTGTCCTACAAATAAAAGTCCTGTATAAAAACCGATAGAAAGTACAATCACAAAGGCCGCTAAAAACCACTTAATTTCGCTTGGGAAAGTCTGTAACAACCCGTTGTAATTCATCAAAGCAGTTTGTTTTGCTGTAGTAACTCAATAGTTTGAAAGAGTTTGTCCATAGAGCGGGTCATGGAACGCACCGAAATGGTAGCCCCGGAAATGGCATCTATATTGGTTTCATGATCTACCCTGTCCCCTGCGGTTTTACCCAAAAACTGTTTTAACCATCTTCTGCTCCCGATTTCTCCCCCGTATTCCTCCCGGTATACCAGTACCTTGGAGTGGATCACTCTCAGATCGGTATCAAAAATAACCAGGTAATCAAACTGTGCGGTCTTACTGGGTGCTTTATCTACAAAAGCATAGCCAAGTATCTCGCCACTGTTATGAAGTCTGTAAAAATTATCGTCGCTGATCTTTGCAGGGAGCTTTTTATTTAAGCCAGAGGAGACCATTATGGGTTCCATGTCGAAGACAGTGGTCTCAAATACCTTCTCTATTTCCTTCTTTACCTTATTCTGGATGTTTTTTGGCAATCCAAACCCAAAGAAAAGTACACTGAGTACTAATAATATAATCGTTATGGGTTTGCGCTGCATCATTGGGCAAATGTATTAATTTAGATTCAATCTTAATAAGGAAAATCTATTTTTTTTGATTTAAAGTTTACAACCCGCGTTTGTCTTCTCCTGGAATCGGTTAACGTCACTAATTTTAGTTCTCTTTCTTCTGCTTGCAGCACCATTATTTCCAGCTGAGCGAAGGTTGCAACTTCGCACGCTTTGGCCGATTTTCGGTTCATTTGAAATTCTACCAAAAGCCTGCTAAAACCAAACTCCTATCCCAAAATTCAAACGGTCTTTTACATCGCTCCCCTCCAGGGCGTTGCTTCTGAACTGGTAATCTCCCTTCACCACCACCCCGGGTGCAAGATGGTAGGTAAGTCCGGTGGTAACATCCGTCCGGTCATATGCCTGATTTTCCTCCAGAACCCCGGCCGTACCAGCATGTGTATCATACATTTCATAACGGGCGAAGGCAAATAATTTTTGCTTTTTAGCTGTTGGCAACAAATTATACGCGCCTTCTACATACCAGCCTTGCAGACTGCTTCCCAAATCCCTGCCTGTTAAAGAATTATAGGCCTCAGTATCTGACAAGGCGGCATGTATAAATTGTCCTCTGGCAGTAAAGCGTTGATAGGCATAACGCGCATCAAGGCCAAGCATAGAGACACCAATATTAGCTCCTTCTATATCTTCAATATTATCCTCGGCCTGGGTCCTTCCAAAATAGGTTGAAAAGCCCAATCGCAATCCGGGAATCCCGTAATAATCCAATTTTGTAGACAAGGTAGGACTGCTGATTGTAGATTTTATAGCCTTCTGCCGGCCGCCTCTCAGGCCGCTCGACCCTCCTAAAAATCCTGATACTCCGCCTTCTCCGTCGGCTTCGGTCGATTTAAATCCGTTGAAGACATAGGCCTGATAACCAAGTGAAATAGCGTTGAACCTTCCGGTTATCCCAAGTCCAATTTCGCGCCAGGTGGTAGGCACTATGGCATTGTCCATTCCCGGGCGTTCCGTACCATTGAAGGTGGTGGGTTCGTGAAACTCATTAACAATTCCCATGGGCACCAACATTAATCCCCCCCTCAGGTTTACGTTGTCGGCTACATTGTAATTTACAAAAGCCTGTTCAACAAAAACTTCTTCAACATGTTCAAATTCTATTTCGGTAACGAACTGAGTTTTATCATTAAATCTATACCCAAGTAATAACACAAGGCGTTGTACATCCAGTTCCCCGTTATCCCCTTCTGGTTGGTTGTAGAGCATTTCTCCATAAGCTCCCACGGTTACCGCCGAGGCGTAATTTCCGGACAGAAGTCGTTGTGCGGCATTTAATTGTTTTTGAGGGTCCAGGGTGATAGAATCTGTCCGGATTTGGGCAGCAACTGCAATTGAAAATAGCAGTGCAGAAGCAGTGATAAATTTGCGCATTTTTATGTTAAGTTTATTTAGACTTATTATAAATAGATGATAATTTCAGGGGACAAATTTAAGTGCATTTTTGAATTATGCAAAGTTTATTTAAAATAATTCTAAATAAAAATTGCTTTTAGCATCCCGGCTCAGGATTTAACTCAAATGAGGGGGCTAATAACTAATGATACACAGAAAACAACTCTGTGGCTTTGTTATATGCAGCTTCAAAAACCAGCCAGTTTACGTTAGTGTCTGCCTTAATAGAAGTAAAATAGGACAGCATTTTCTCTGTGGGCATATTGCCTGTAAGTTCGTCTTTGGCCATTGGGCAACCGCCAAACCCCTGAACAGCTCCATCGAATCTACGGCATCCTGCCTCATAAGCTGCAGCAACTTTTTCGTGCCATTTTGAGGGAGTGGTATGTAAATGTGCCCCAAATTCTATATTCGGGTAAGCCGGGATAAGATGCGTAAATAGGTAATCGATAACCTCGGGCGTAGATGTCCCAACCGTATCCGATAAAGATAAAATTTTTACCCCCATAGCTGCCAGCTTCTCTGTCCATTCTCCCACTATTTCAACATTCCACGGATCTCCGTATGGATTGCCAAAGCCCATAGAAATATAGGTCACCACTTCCTTATGAGTGGCTGCCGCAATTTGTAGTATCTGTTTCAGCGTATCTACTGATTGAGCAATGGTCTTGTGGGTATTCCGCATTTGAAAATTCTCCGATATGGAAAATGGATATCCCAAATAATCTATCACCTCATGGGTACTGGCCTCTTCTGCCCCCCTTACATTGGCCACAATAGCCAGTAGTTTGCTCCGGGTTCCTGACAGGTCTAATTGCTCCAATACGCTGGCAGTGTCGGCCATCTGCGGTATGGCCCTTGGGGAGACAAAACTCCCAAAATCAAGTGTGTCAAAACCACAGTTCAGGAGCGACTGCAGATACCTTACCTTCTCGGTGGTGGGAATTAATGCTTTGATGCCTTGCATCGCATCCCTGGGACATTCAATTATCTTAACCTTGTCTGACATGGGTTTGTATAATCTGGCAGGTTAAATTTACCACTATTTCTCTGATAATAACAGGTAGAGTGCAATCCCGACAAAGACGGTGATCTGCAACCATTTAAGTGCAAAAGCCAGGCTGGCATTTTTTTTAATAATCCTCGATATACCTCCCGAAAGTAGAGCGATTAAACCAAAAACCAAAAAAGTAACCACCATAAAAATACCTCCCAAAACAAAAAATTGTACCACTGTATTTATTTCACTGCTAAACAGAAATCCGGGGAAAAACGCCAGAAAGAATACGGTCACTTTTGGATTCAGCACATTCATTATAAAACCTTGTTTAAAAAGTGCACCCAGACCCTTTTTAGCAACCGAGTTACCAATATCTATAAAAGATGCCCTGATGACTACTTTATAGGCCAGATATAACAGGTAGATAGCGCCAAAAAGCTTTATGTAAAAGAATAATCTTTCGTCTTTGGCTATTATTACCGAAACCCCAAAAGCAAGAAAGGCAGTATGTACGAGACATCCACTTACCAGACCGGCAGTAGTGGCTAATCCATACTTCTTGCCATAAGCCATGCTTTGGGTGAGCACAAAGAGATTGTCCGGACCGGGTGAAATGGCCAGCGCCGCCGATGCGAATATAAATGCAGAAATAATTTCGTAATTCAAAATCGTATATCCCAATTTAACAATATTGCCCCAGACTTACCCATGTTCATTTTCAATTTTCCCTTTTGGATCTTCCATTGTTATTTTGTACAGCATTATTTTCACAAAATGAGACATTAATTCATTTTTCATATATTAGAAAAATTTTTGAACATGAAAACCACCAAATTTATTTTTATGGCCATTGTGGCCTTAGCCTCTCTTGGTTTTATATCATTGAATATGGAAGATAAACCATTACCGACAAATCCTGAAAAAAATAGCAAGGCAGACAGTGTGCTGAGACATGTGGTGTTATTTAAATTTAATGAGGACACCTCCGAAGAAAAAATTAAAGAAATAGAAAATGCCTTTGCCGCACTTCCTTCTAAAATTTCTGAGATTGCGGCGTATGAATGGGGCATCAACAATAGTCCCGAAGGACTTAATAAAGGATTGACCCATTGCTTTTTTGTCACTTTTAATTCTGAGGCAGACCGGGAGGCTTACCTGCCACATCCGGATCATCAGGCCTTTGTACAACTCCTGGGACCATCTCTCGAGGATGTTACTGTAGTGGATTACTGGACGAAGTAAGTTCAGTAAACAATAGGCAGTAGGCAAAAATTAATTCCCTTTACTTCGAACTTCGTACCTCTAACTTTGTACTTCGTACTTTTTCAAAATCGCTTTATTGATCTTTTTGACCAATCCAGGGCCTTCATAGACAAAACCTGTCCATAGTTGCAGCAGGTCCGCACCCGCAGCCAACTTTTCGATGGCGTCTTCTGGGGAATGAATCCCCCCTACCCCAATGATTGGGAAAGCTTTATTACTCCTTTCAGCTAAAAAGCGTATCACCTCTGTACTTCTTTTTGTCAAGGGCTTGCCACTAAGCCCCCCTTTTTCATCCACAAGCAATTCAGTAGATTTGAGGTCTTCCCTGTCTACAGTAGTATTAGTGGCAATAACACCATCTATAGCTGTATTGTTAACAATCCAAATAATATCAAGCAATTGGGCATCAGTGAGATCAGGAGCAATTTTGAGGAGGATTGGTTTTTCCTTTAAATTTAGCTTCTTTGCCAGCTTAGTATTCTCTTTTTTTAATACGTTCAGTAAAGCCGTTAAAGGTTCCTTATCCTGTAGTTCTCGTAGTCCGGGGGTGTTGGGAGAACTAACATTGACTACAAAATAATCAACAAGCTCAAAAAGTGCATCAAAACAAATGAGGTAGTCTTTTGCAGCAAGTTCGTTAGGCGTTACTTTGTTTTTGCCAATATTTCCTCCTATTAACACTTTATGGTCTTTCTTCAGCTGCTCCACTGCCTCAAATACCCCTTCGTTATTAAAGCCCATTCTATTAATAATTGCCTTATCGGCTCTTAGCCTGAAAAGTCTTTTTTTGGGGTTTCCGTCCTGAGGTTTTGGGGTAACAGTTCCTATTTCGATAAAACCAAAACCAAAATCTGATAACTCATTGAACAGTTTGGCATTCTTGTCGAAGCCAGCAGCCAGGCCTACCGGATTCTTAAATTTCAATCCAAAAACCTCTCGCTGCAGTCGCTTGTCATCCAGGGTATACATCTTTCTAAAAAGCGGACCAAAACCAATTTGTGAAAAAAAACGAATGAGTTTAAAGGAAAGATGATGCACTTTCTCCGGGTCCATAAGGAAGAAAAGCGGTCTGATGAGCGACTTGTACATTGCTGCCGAAAAATTTAAGCAAAAGTACAAACTTCATAAGAGTTATTCTTTTAAATATGACAATTTGTAAGTCAGGGCTATTCCGGATCTTCCGGGGCTGTACTCAGCTGTTCTGCGGCAATAGGTGTAATGGGTGTACGCAACGCTTCGCTGCAAAGCTCAACATAACGCTGGTATTGTCTGGGGTTGAAGAGCCCCAACAGTTTTTGATCGTAGCTTTTAGAAGTAGCCAGCATTTGATCTTTTAGCACTTTGTATTTCTTGGCAAGGGTCTCCAAATCTTTCTGTGTGCTTTGGGGGTGTTTGTCCAGAAGCAGTTTAATCTCCTCTTCTTTCAACTTGTTTTGCGTCTGCAACTCCCCGGCCCAGATGTTCAAGGCATTTTTTTGTTCATCATTTAATTGAAAAACCTGAATGAGTACTTCTGTGTCTTTGCCACCTATTCCCAGAGTGCAATCGGGCAATTGGGCACTGGCCACAAAACCGGAAAAAAGTCCGGTGACAAACAAACAGTAAGAAAGTAAGTGCTTCATTAAATGGGCAATTTTGCCAGTTAATTTCCTTGTATATAAACTGTATTTTTCAATAAAAATTATGTGCTATTCTCATAATTTAGCACCTCAGGAATTCCTCCGCAGTAAATTCACTAGTTAAACACAATTATCCGCGTAGCGAATCCGGTACCTGATACAATTCAAGACAAACCTGAAAGCCATTTATCAATTAAATTGATTCCGGCAATTGTATTTGCGGCATCTCTTTCCAAATCAAATGTAGTATTGGCATTTGGAACATCAAAATCTACATAAGCCAATCTGGCAACCAGGTATTCTTCCCCAAACCCAAATGCAGTACCCGGGAGCAGAGCTACGCCAGTATCTAGCAATAACCTGCTGCATAGCGAGGTAGAAGTTGCTATCCCGGCCTTTAACAGACTTTCTCTGTGATTAGAAAAATCCGGGAAAAGATAAAAACCACCCTCCGGAGGATATAAGGAAATATCATTAGATTTCAGCCCTTTATAACAAAATTTACCTACCTCTTTATATATCTGGATTTGTCTGTTAACATAAGTCATCGATTCCTGAAATCTGCCATAGGCGATTTTGGCTGCCATTTGAACAGGTACCGGGGCACAAGAATAGGTCTCTGACGCTATCCCTATCATTGCCTGTTTAAATTCTGGCGCAATAGCATCGTAAAGCATGGCTACCCCTAATCGCCACCCGCCTGCGCCACACCATTTTGACAAGCCTGTTGTGGTAATAGTTTTCTCCGGGTAAAAACTGGCAAATGAAGCATGAGTCATATTATGATCCAATAGCCCGTAAATTTCATCAGAAATTACCAGAATGTCGTGCTTTCTTGCCACTGAGGCAATTGCTTCCAGTTCCTTTGCAGTATATGTTAATCCATCCGGATTACCTGGATAATTCAGAATTAAAATAGAAGCCTTGTATTTTTTATTCTTTATCGCATCAACAAGAATCTCCGGAGTAATTCTCCATTTAATATCGAAAGATGTCCTGAGCCTGATACTATTATGACCGGCCAAAGCTACCTGTGGTTCGTAAGACACCCATGAAGGGGAGGGTATAAAAACATCTGCTTTTTTAAAAGCCATTAACACCGTATAAAGCAATATTTTAGATCCGGGTGCAACTAAAATATTCCCGGGAGCAACTTTTAAACCGTTATGGGCAAAATGGAACTGAGCAATAAGCTCCCTGAGTTCCGCATCTCCCTGAACTGCAGAATACTCCTTGTGTTTAACAGCATTTTTCAACGCTTCTAATACTGCCTGGGGCGGCAAAAAGGGCGACTGGCCAAAACCAAATTTGATTATCTTTTTGTTTTGAGATGCCAGTTTCTGAGATTGTGTATTGATAAGTAAGGTCTGTGATTCCTGAATGTGACGATACATGATCTGCTATTTAAATGGATTAATATTTTAGTAGATGGCCCAATTTATATTCATTAAAGTCTGAATAGAATTTTTGGGCCTTAATTATAAAACAAACAAAGCCACCAACTAGGGCGGCTTTGTTATAAATAATCATTGAATAAATTTAATTAATTTTAAAACTTAACCTGGCAAAAAGGTGTCTCCCATTTGTTCCAAATTGTACGGACCTTCTGGAGTATACGAATCTACCACCTGATCTGAATGCCGGATCATTTTCATCCGGATAAACATCGAGTAAATTATTGGCACCTACCATCAATCTTAAATTTTCTGAAATAGTATAGCCTACGGTAAGATCAGTTATAATTTTACCCCCAAAGGAAGTATCTATTGTAGGATCTGAATTATTGGTAGCTTCCATAACTTCGCCAAAATAACTATTTCTCAGGAAGAAATTCCAGTTATCTCCAACAGTAACACTATTGGATAGTGTCCCTTTTGTAGTAGGTACGGCAGACTCTAAATAAATTCTGCTGGTAGGATCAAAATAGGTGTCTGACAGACCTGCGTTGGCAACGGCTGCAGGTACTTTCACACTTTCTACCGAGGTTTCTGAAAATGTAAAGGCAAGGACATTATCAATCCTCACATTATCTGCAAGATCTGCAGAATGATCAACAACAATATCCAAACCTTTGGTCTGTGTATCTACAGAATTAGCAAAGAAAGCGGCCTGACTTGCATTTGCCTGAGCAAACAAAATAGCTAATTCAGGATCCCCTCCATCATCAAACTGACCTGTTAATATTACTCTGTCGTCGATATTAACCAGATAACCATCCAAAGTAAATTTTAAGTTGGCACTTGGAACTCTTGCCGTAAATCCTGCTGTGAATCCAAAAGAAGTTTCCTCTTTTAAGGTTTCAATACCCAATATTCTGGCCACTCTGGAAGTGTTTGGAAATATTCCAACCTCATTAGGTACGCCATCCACAAATAATGTAGAAGTGGAATTAAAGTGAATTTGGTGTAAAGAAGGTGCCCTGAATCCTGTTTGTAAGCCACCACGGATGTTGAGGTTTTCGGATGCCTTAATCCGCGTCGCAAGCTTAAAGTTAGTAGTTCCTCCAAAATCTGAATAATTCTCATAACGCACTGCTCCGCTCACTAGTATAGCCTCCGTAAAATCTGCTTCAATATCAAAATATCCTGCAATTGAATTCCTGAAAGCATTTACCTCATTTTCCGGTTTAAACCCTGGAAAAACCTGGATCCCACCCGGCCTGCTGGCCCCAAAAAAATCTTCAGGGACCATAGATGTAGGATCGGTTGGATCGTGCACATTGCCCTGTACATTATATTGGGCATAGGAGGCTTCCTCTCCTGCTACAATGGCATAATTCTCAACGCGATACTCGGCGCCAAATGCAATGTTCAATCCAGACATCACGTCATCAAAAAATCTGTTAATATCAAAGTTGGTTGTATTCTCACTGTAATTAAAACCTCCTGAATCTGCTTCAAATGGTGTGGAATTGGCCAAAGATGCATTATTTGAATTGGAAATTCTATAAAGAAAAGAATTAAGGCCATAGGTGTTACTAAAGTCAACATTCCAACCATCGCCAACTACCCCCCGAATACCAAGAGATGCTGATTTATCTGTGATATTAGAGTTAATTTCCGGTAAAAATCCATTTATATATGCCGGTGTGTAAGCCCTGGATTGATACGGTAATCTATAAAATCCGGAAGCAAAACCGTTTTTATAACCAAGACCTCCAAAACCATATAGCTCTGATTTCTCTCCTAAAGGAATAGACATATTGGCAAAAAATTGTGCCCCGCGCAATGAGGATTGGCCAACCCGCATATTATAATCACTTCTTTGTTGTCCACGAGCGGACAATTCGGCCGCAGTAACATCTGCACCTAATATGGTCCGTAATTCGTCCTGAGTTTCTGATCCGGTAAGGGCAATTCCTGCGGCAGCCCCATATTGGAAGATATCCGCAAAGTCGTCATCCAACAATAGTGAAATATCATAACCGTCTGCGGCGGCAGCTCTTTCAACAGAATTATATGCGTTAAAGATCTGATCTTCCCATTCCTGCATTCTGTTGGTGAATCCCCTATAATTGAAATTCCCTGTAAAGTTGATATATCCGCCATCATCCCCAATGGGTAATCCATAATTCAATCCCATATTAATCTTTTCCCCATCGACACTTTTGGCCGGTCCGGCCTCGCTGGTAAAGTTAGCCCCGGTGGTTACATCTACCTGCAATTCATTGGTGGAGTTCTTCAAAACTATGTTTATCACACCGGCTATTGCATCTGACCCGTACTGGGCTGCAGCACCGTCCCTGAGGATTTCAATCCTTTTGATAGAATTAGCAGGTATAGTAGTCATATCTGTCCCTACTGCTCCCCGACCAAATGTACCATTCACATTTACCAGGGCCGTCTTATGCCTTCTTTTACCATTGATAAGAACTAACACCTGATCCGGACCCAAACCTCGTAAAGAAGCCGGAGCAATGTGATCTGTACCATCGGAAATAGACTGTGGATTTGATGAAAAAGAAGGTGCCGCATAATTAAGAATTTCAGTAACGGTTACCTGCGGCGAAGTTTGCGCTAATTCGGCAACATCGAGAACATCAACAGGAACTGGCGTATCGGTTGCCACCCTATTGGCGTTTCTGGAACCGATTACCACTACATTGTCTAACGCTAATCCTGCAGACAGGACAATGTTCATAACCGAACTGTCTATAACAACGGTTTTTGTCTCGTATCCTATATAGGAAACGACCAGGGTATCACCCACTGCCGCATTATCGAAGGTAAAGTTGCCATCGAAATCAGTAGTAGTACCCACATTTGTACCTTGTTTTACGATAGATGCACCTACGAGAGGAGCACCGTCAGTGTCTGTTACTGTACCTGTTACCTGGGCAACTAAGAAGCCAGAAGTAAAGAACACAAACACAATACATAAAAAGTAATTTTTGTTCATAAAGTTTTGTTTTTGAGTTAATTAATTTCTATAAGGTACACATTATATTTTTGTTGCAGACCGAAATATCTAAATGTCTGAAGCTCATTTAACAGTCATCTCCTTGCAAACATTGTCGTAAATTTGGAAAAAATTTAACACTATGGATGGGATTATTCGACGGTTTATCAGCTATGCCAAAATTGATACCCAAAGTGATCCAACCTCAAATACAACTCCCAGCACCAAAAAACAGTGGGATTTGGCAAATAAACTGGTGGCAGAATTGAAAGCCATGGGGATGAAGGAAGTTACCATAGATGATAATGCCTATATTATGGCGACATTATCGTCCAATACCGGAACAGGAATCCCAACAATCGGTTTTATCTCTCATTTTGATACCAGCCCGGATTTTTCAGGTTCTAATGTAAATCCCCGGATTATTTCAAATTATGATGGGAAGGATATTATATTAAATGCTGATAAGCAAATAGTCCTGTCCCCGGATTATTTTGAAGAGTTACTTTTATACAAGGGTCAGACGCTAATTGTCACCGATGGCAACACACTACTGGGGGCCGATGACAAAGCCGGTATAACCGAAATTATGGAAGCAATGCACTACCTGATAAATCATCCGGAAATAAAACACGGCGATATTCGCGTAGGATTCACTCCCGATGAAGAAATAGGAAGAGGTGCACATAAATTTGATGTGGATAAATTTGGAGCAAGCTGGGCCTATACCGTGGACGGCAGCAGAATTGGGGAACTGGAGTACGAAAACTTTAATGCCGCTGTCGCAGTGGTCAAGGTAGTAGGTACAAGTGTTCATCCGGGGCATGCGAAAGGCAAAATGGTTAATGCTGCAACCATCCTCAACAAATTTATTTCTCTGCTTCCTGAAAATGAAGTACCCGAACATACATCGGACAGGGAAGGGTTCTATCATATTTATCATTTGAAAGGTGAAATTGAGTTTGCAGAATTGAAAATGATCATCAGGGATCATGACAAAATTAAATTTGAACAACGGAAACAATTTTTACAACTCCTTGCTGAGCGGATAAATGAAAGTTATGGGGACGCACTTAGTCTGGATATTAAGGATCAATACTTCAATATGAAAGAAAGGATAACTCCTGTATACCATATCGTTGAAATTGCCAAAGAGGCGATGGAGGCCCTGGATATTCAACCTGTAATTCAACCAATACGCGGGGGTACAGACGGCTCTCAACTAAGTTATATGGGTCTTCCTTGTCCGAATATCTTTGCCGGAGGTCATAATTTCCATGGTAAATATGAATTTATTCCAGCAGAGAGTATGCAGAAAGCGGTTGAAGTTATCGTAAAAATTTGCGAACTTACTGCATCCAAATACAGCTAGTTATGAGTACCGAAAGAATCGAGGCCTATTTTGCCAAAGAACAACCTTTTAAGGAGGGGATTGCTACTTTACGCGAAATTGTACTAAAAACAAAAATGGGAGAAACACTAAAATGGGGATCTCCTGTTTATACAGTAGACGGGAAAAATGTACTTGGCATACTCGCTTTTAAAAAACATTTTGGCATCTGGTTCTTTAACGGCGTATTTTTAAGCGATCCCAAAAAAGTACTGCAGAATGCACAGGAAGGGAAAACCAAGGCCATGAGGCATTGGAAATTTACTGCCAACGATGCAATAAAACCAGCAGTGGTGTTGGCGTATATTGAAGAGGCTATTGAGAATCAGCGGAAAGGTCTTGTTTTAAAAGCAGTGAAGAATACGAAAAAGGCTGTTGTCCCGGATTTGTTAAAAAATGTATTTCGCAATAATAAATCGCTTAAAGAAAAATTTGAGGCGCTGCCGCCCGGTAAACAAAAGGATTATTGTGAATATATTAATACGGCCAAGCAGGAAAAGACCAGGTTATCCCGCCTGGAAAAGATTAAACCAATGATTCTTGAAGGTGTCGGATTAAACGATATGTACAGGAATTGCTGAACTGACAAAAGATTAATTCGAAACCTTTTTTAGATTAATTCTTTTATTTCGAAGTAATGAGAAATAAAAAAACACCGGCAATAGCGGTGTTTTTTAACTTATCTTATATAATGCTTACTCCTTGGGAGTATTCAGCTTACGGCTCATTTCCATAGAAATGGCAGAGCGGTCAAATTTAAGCCTGCCCGCCATAGTTTCTATAATACACGAAAGATCTTTGTCGTTCAGGTCTACAACTTTACCGTGTAAACCACTTTTAGTTATTATTTTGTCGCCTTTTTTAATTGCCGCAGCAAACTTCTTTTCATCTTTCTGTCGCTTCATTTGAGGGCGTATCATAAAAAAATACGCCACTACAAATATCAACAGCATAGGAAGAAACTGTCCTATATCACCCATAGTGTTCTGTGTCTTTGGTTATTACTTTACTGGCCCTAATGCCGCTGTATTGGCTACCTTTGGATTTACAAATGCCTTGATCCTGAGAACCTCCGAACCCTTCTCTGTATTGGCACTAACCGTTATACTTTTGGTAACCTGATTTTGCCCGGACCCGTTAAACTTTACCAATAACTCTCCTGTTTCTCCGGGAGCAATTGGGGTATTTTTGGGATATTCCGGAACCGTACAACCACAAGTGCTGGTTGCGTTTGTGATGATCAAAGGTGCGTTTCCTGTATTGGTAAACTTAAATTTAGTTTCCTGGGCAGCGCCTTGTTCTATAGTACCAAAATCGTGTTCAGCTTTATCAAAACTCATTACAGGCAGATTTTTAGCTGCCACATCTCTTTCGGCTGCAACCTCAACATTCGCAGCATTTATTTTGTTAGAAGCCTTCTCTTTACAAGAGACGAAGGATACAATAGTAACCAGACTTAAACCTAAAACTATTTTTCTCATTTTTGATTGTTTTATATATATAAACGGCAAAATTAAGGAATAATTATTTACAAAAGACCTCGCCCTGTCTTTTTAAGTTTTCCTTCACTCCTGTATTCACGCACTAATTTGTCTAAAATACCATTTATAAAAATGCTGCTTTTAGGGGTAGAATATTCCTTAGCAATTTCCAAATACTCATTAATTGTTACCCTTTCAGGGATAGATGGAAAGTTCAGTAACTCGCATATCGCCATTTTCAATAGTATAGCATCAATATCAGCAATACGGTCTTTATCCCAATTGGGTGTCTTGCCCTCTATCTCCTTTACCAACTTTGTGTTATGAAGTAAAGTCTTGGTTAGCAAATCATGGGCAAACTCCAAATCATCCTTGTCTTTTAGTAATCTGGGCAGATAATATGACGAAGATTGATTCTCCCTTGCTTTCCTTATTTGTTTTAGGATAAATGTATTCACCAAGGGTATGTCGTCTACCCATGTAAGTTTATCATCTTCAAAATATTCATAGATCTTGTCGTTTGGAGCGATGACTTCTTTAAAAAGGTCTGCCAGCAATGCTCTGTCTTCATCATAGGAACCATTGGAATGAGTCATGTATTTATCATAAAGCCTGCTTTCAACTATTTCCTTGTACACAATTTTTACATATTCTTCATTGAGGTACCAGTTGTTTAGTTTACGCTTTGACAATTCGTTTACCAAAGGTTCATTTCGCACAATTTGTAATAAGGCCTTATTGTTTAAAAATTTCTTCTGGGAGGGATATTTGTCAGAAGCAGTAGACATGTATTTTGTTGAGGAATGGGATACATGTTTCTCGGCCATTTTATGCAATTCCTTCAACAGGCTCAAAATCAACAGGTATAAGGTAAAAGTATTATCTATACTCACTTTTAAAAATTTTTCCTGTTTTTCAAGCGAGTCATCTGCAGACTGGGTAAGGGCATATATACATTGCATTACTTTTACCCTAATTTGCCTTCTTGTTAGCATTTAAAAGAACTTTAACTTTGATTTAATTCTATGACGGGGCAAAAATAGCAATCTATTTTTAAACTAATAGAATAAATGAAATGGGATATCTTATAAGTTTAATAACATTTCCTTTGACACCAATCTGCTATCTTTGGAAAATTGTTTATCACACAATAGTCGCATAGCTGACCAACTACATGAAGGAGCTTAAACATCTCAATAAATATTTCAGGAAATATTGGTTTAAATTACTCATCGGAATTATCATAACCATCATTGCCCGGATTTTTCAACTGGTAATGCCGTCCTATGTTAAAAAATCTATAGAAGTCGTAGAAAACTTTGTCGCTAATGATATTGGTGAAACTGTGGCCAGAGATCTGCTCACAGAATATATCCTGATCATCGTGGGCGCAGCATTACTTTCGGGCTTTTTTACATTTCTGATGAGACAGACCATCATCAATGTATCGAGGTATATAGAGTATGATCTCAAAAATGAAGTGTTTGATCACTATCAATTCCTCAGCCTCAATTTTTATAAAAAGAACAGAACCGGAGACCTGATGAATCGCATAAGTGAAGATGTTAGCCAGGTACGCCTGTATGCAGGGCCAGCAATAATGTACGGGATTCAAACATTGACATTATTTGTATGCTTAATCCCATTGATGTTTATTAAGGCCCCGACAATCGCCTTTTATTCGCTGCTGCCGTTGCCAATTCTCTCTGTTCTCATTTACCAGATTAGCAGAATAATACATAAGCGCAGTACAAAAGTTCAGGAATATCTTTCCACCTTGTCTACTTTTGCTCAGGAGTCCTTTTCCGGGGTTTCTGTAATTAAAGCCTATAGTCTGGAACCTCAAATACATGAAGAAGTCAAAGTACTGGCCATAGAAGGAAAAGATAAAAGTATGGATCTGGCTAAGGTAAATGCATGGTTTTTTCCATTAATGATTTTACTGATCGGTATCAGTAATATTTTTGTGATTTATGTAGGTGGCAAGCAATATATAAATGGTGAAATCGCATCCGTAGGAACCATAGCCGAGTTTATTCTATATGTTAATATGCTGACATGGCCGGTCGCAATTGTAGGCTGGTTAACCTCCATTGTACAGCGAGCAGAGGCTTCGCAAAAAAGGATCAACGAATTTTTAAAGGAGGAACCTTCAATAAAGAATACTGTAGCGCATCCTACAACAATTAAAGGTAAAATTGAGTTTAAAAATGTAACCTATACCTATGAAGATACGTTAATCACTGCCCTGAAAGACATTTCTTTCACTATTAAAGAAGGAGAAACGGTGGCCTTTATTGGTAAAACGGGTTCTGGCAAGTCGACCATATTAGACCTGGTCGCAAGACTTTACGACGTAAGTTCTGGCAGCATTCTGATAGATGACACCCCTATTGTAAATTTAAATATAAACAGTTTACGCTCCTCAATTGGGGCGGTACCTCAGGATGCATTTCTATTTTCTGATACCATAAAAAACAATATCAAATTTGGAAAAGAAGCCGCAAGCGATGAAGAAATAATTGCAGTTGCTAAAATGGCTGTTGTCCACGAAAATATCCTGGGTTTTGCCAACCAATACAGGACTGTTCTCGGAGAGCGGGGAATTACCTTAAGCGGGGGACAAAAACAACGTGTATCTATTGCCAGAGCACTTTTAAAGGATCCGGAGATTTACCTGTTTGATGATTGCCTCTCAGCGGTGGACACCGAAACCGAAGAAGCCATTTTAAACAATCTAAAAATGGCCTCTAGAAACCGTACTACGCTGATTGTTAGCCACAGAGTTTCTTCGGCTAAAAACGCGGATAAGATCATTGTATTACAGGAAGGAGCCATATTAGAGGAAGGTACACACGATAGTTTGGTAGCCCGTGGAGGCTACTATAAGGAACTCTATGAGCACCAGCTTTCGGAGAAAGAAAACTAGAAAAATGTTGTTTCCTTAGCTTTTTTTTTACATTTTTGATAATAAGTTATACACTAATCCTAACTATTATTAAAAAAATGGGCGATAAAGATTTAATGGATCAGGAAGAGATTTTCTCCAAGGTTTTAAGAGCCGGCAGGAGAACTTATTTTTTTGATGTCAGAAGCACAAAAGCCGGGGACTATTATCTTACGATAACGGAAAGTAAAAAGTTTACGCATGATGATGGCTCATTTCACTACAAGAAACACAAGATTTACCTTTATAAGGAAGACTTCCAGTCTTTTCGGGAAATCATGTCGGAAATGATGGATTATATTATTGATGAAAAAGGCCTGGAAGTGATTTCTGAAAGGCATCAATCCGATTTTAAAAAGGAAGAACCAAGTGAAAATGGAGAAACAAAATCTACCGATAATTTTACTGATGTAGATTTCGACGATATTTAAATTATATTCCCATATTAATAAGATCGGTCTTTTATTAAAGGCCGATTTTTTTTGTCTGTGATTAATCCTAAACGCGATAAAAATAGGGTTAATGTCCTTTGGTCTTACTCTTCTGTTTAATTAACTTTAGCATCGTACTAAATTCAAATAATGTTTCTTCTTATGAGAAAAGTGCTCTTATTATCATTGGGCTTAATATCGCAACTGCTTATTGCCCAGGAATCTTTAGATCTCAATTACTATCTCCCTCAGAACATAAGTTATAACGAGGAAATACCAAAACCATCAGATATTATAGGGCACGAAGTAGGAGAATGGCATGTTACACACGATAAGCTGATGTTTTATATGCAGACCCTTGCTAAAATCAGTGATAGAATTACTATAGAAACCAGGGGACATACTTTTGAAGGGCGCCCTGTATTGTTGCTTACAATTACCTCTTCGCAAAACCACAGCAAGTTGGAACAATTGCGCCAGCAGCATCTTTTATTATCAGAAATTTCTGGTAGTTCTGCTGATGTTGAAACAATGCCCATTGTGGTTTATCAGGGCTTTTCCATACATGGAAATGAACCCAGCGGAGCCAATGCCGGCCTGGCTTATGCCTATTATCTGGCAGCTGCACAAGGCACTGAAATTGATGAATTGTTAAAAAATACAGTTATCCTAATGGATCCTTCTTTTAACCCTGATGGACTGCAGCGATTCGCATATTGGGCAAATACGAACAGGAGTATTCACCTTAATTCTGACAATAACGAACGTGAATATCACGAGGTATGGCCAGGAGGTCGAACTAATCATTATTGGTTTGATATGAACAGGGACTGGCTTCCGGTTCAATTACCCGAAAGCCGGGCGCGTATTAAGACATTTCACAAATGGCTTCCAAACATTCTGACAGACCACCACGAAATGGGAACAAATTCCACTTTCTTTTTTCAACCGGGAGAACCCACCAGGGTGCATCCCCTAACGCCAAAAGTGAACCAGCAATTAACTGCTGAAATTGGCACATACCACGCCAAAGCCTTTAATAAAATTGGTTCTCTGTACTATTCAGAGGAAAATTATGACGACTACTATTACGGCAAGGGTTCAACCTTTCCGGATGTAAACGGAAGCATCGGCATTCTTTTTGAACAAGGTAGCTCCAGAGGACATATACAGGAAAGTGAAAACGGGACACTCACATTTCCTTTTACGATTCGGAATCAGTTCACTGCTGCCCTGTCCACTATTGAAGCTGCCAAAAATATGCGGACAAAAATACTTAGCTATCAACGAGATTTTTATAGCAGTAGCCGGGATGAAGCCGCAAGGAGCAAGACAAAAGCAATTGTTTTTGGCGATAGCAAAGATGCCTCCAAAACCTGGCATTTGGCCGAAATACTGAAGCGTCAAAATATAAAAGTGCACCAACTTGCATCAAATACCACCCATGCCGGAAAATCTTTTACCAATGGGCACAGTTATGTAATTCCAATGGATCAGAAAAATCACAGGCTGATCAAGGCGATGTTCGAGAAACGAACAACATTTACGGACAGTCTGTTTTATGATATTTCTGCCTGGACATTTCCGCTGGCATTTAACGTTGATTATTCTGAGCTATCTAATATGGCTAATGCCGGCCCCGAAATTGACGAACTATTGCCCCTAAAAGGCAATGTGAACCAGAAAAGCAACTATGCCTATTTGTTTGAATGGCATGAATATTATAGTCCGAGAGCTCTTAATGCAATCGTTAATAAAGGATTGCGTGCCAAGGTCGCTAAAAGCCGTTTTTCAATAGATGGGATTCCCTATGATTATGGCACTATAATGATCCCGGTTCAAAATCAGGAATTGGATGCAGAAACGCTCCATAAATTTTTGCAAAAAATAGCCCGGGAAAATAACCTTCAGATTATTGGAGTTAATACCGGCCTGACTAAGGGCATAGATTTGGGAAGCAACGATTTTGACCCTGTTAAAAAACAAAAAGTTGCCATTCTGGTAGGAAAAGGAGTGCGTTCTTATGACGCCGGCGAGATATGGCATTTGTTTGATACCCGTTACAATATGAAGATTACAAAGATAGATGCCGGTTACTTCAGGGATGCGGACATAAGTAGTTATACAGATATTATTCTGCCGAGCACATCTGGTGGTAGTTTATTGGATAAGAAGTCTGCCAATAAACTTAAGGAATGGGTCAAAGACGGAGGTACTTTAATTGGCTACAGAGCCATAGCCAATTGGTTTGAAAAGAACGAATTCATGAAACTAAAATTTAAAAAAGACACCCTGGTAGCCAGGGATATCAGTTTTGAAGAACGCGGGGATTTCAGAGGAGCACAGCTTACCGGAGGTGCTATTTTTGAAGCACGGCAAGACAGATCCCATCCCATAAATTTTGGTTACAAAAATGATAAACTGGCTCTCTTCAGAAATACCAATATTTATATAGAACCAGATAAAAACAGTTATAACAACCCCATTCAATACACAGATAATCCACTTCAAAGCGGATATATTTCTGAAGAGAATCTGGAAATGCTGAAAAAAAGTGTCCCTTTTCGCGCTAGCCGAATGGGAAAAGGGAGGGTAATATTATTTACAGACAACACCAATTTCAGGGCTTTTTGGTATGGCACCAATAAGTTGCTGATGAATGCTATTTTTTTTGGTCAAATGATGTGAAGTCTGGAAAAAAACCAGGGGTTAATTTACCTATGCTTTACATAGATAATATTGAATGTGAACAATAATGTAACCGCGAAAAAGGCACTGATAGTGGAAAATACCCCGGCAAGGAAGAATAACAAAACAGCGTAGTAAACAGGATAAAAAACACATGAATAAAGGAAGCGGAAAGTGCTTACAAACTCTAATTCCCGGATCTTTTTTTTCAGGACAATTCTCCAGATTAATAGCAGCGGTAAATTCATCAGCTCAAAAGTAAAATCCCATAAGCGATACATCAAATTTTCATTTGAGGCATCTTGCTTTTTTATGGACTCATCGGGTAGTTTATTTATAAGTACATTACAGTATTCAGGATCTAAATAATCTAGCTGTAATCGATCCAAATACGCTATCACCTCATCATATTGATGCTCCTCGCCTATGTGTGTCGTCAGTAGTTTTAAGGCAGATGAAACTTCTGTCCTGATTTGCATTGTGGCGATTCTCAATTCCTGTGAATTATACAATTTGCTTAATTGCATGGGAGTGCCAAAATAAAAAGCAGCACTATCAGGAAAACCCGAGGCATTAGTATAATTTACACCAATGGGAACAAGGGCAATATCCAGGTCCGGATATTTTGCAAGAGTATTGAACAAAATTCTTGTAAATCCTTTACTTAATGGTCTGACCATTCGCTTTAAATTATGATTGGCCTCAGGAAAAATAAGTACTGTTTCATTCAAATAAAGCAATCGGGTACAATTATCGAAGACCTCCTTGTTTTTGCTAATGTTATTCCTGCCGTCGCGCAACCGATAAATGGGTAGCATACGTAAAAGATTAAATAGTACTCTTACGATTGCATTCTTAAATAAATCCGAACGTGTTAAAAAATATGGGGCATTATCGCTGTATGCTGCGATAAGTAAGGCATCCATCAGCGCATTCTGATGATTGGCCAGCAGCATTAATGGTTGGTGTTTTGGCATTACTGAAAGACCGTGCATGCCCACTTTTTTATAATAACAAAATAAGGCCAATTTGATCAGCTGTTTAATGCACCAATAGAGAACCCTTTTCAAACCAGTTTTTGTTTTTTTATCGGTTTATACCCCCAGATTGCTGCAATTAACAAGCCCGAAACAAGATGCCATATCCCCCAAAAAGCCACTAATAAAGCCATCCCTCCCAAACCATCGAAAAAAGTGAATATCAAAAGAAGGCCCAAACCAGAATTTTGAATCCCAGTTTCTATGGTGATTGTTCTCGTATCTCTTTGAGAAAGGCCTACTAACTTTGAGAATGAAAATCCGGTTGCCAATGCCAGTAAATTATGTATAATAACAATCCAGAATACATAGAATATGTAATCTGCGAAAATTGCCCTGTTGTTATATAAGGCTATAAAAATAAGGGCAAAGAAAAACAACAGGGAGCCATACTTAAAGAATTTTCCCAATATTTTCGCAAGCGCTGGCATAATTTGATTCACCCACATGCCCAATATTAATGGTACGCCCAAAAGAAGTGCAACAAGTTTTACCATTTCCAAAGGGGAAATAGCTATCTCTTTCAGTATTGTTGCCGTAGGGGCATACAGCCCTCCCCAGAATTGTAAGTTTAGAGGTGTCATTACCACCGCAACCAGGGTGGCAATTGCGGTGAGACTAACAGATAATGCGGTATTTCCTTTTGCCAGATGTGAAATAAAATTAGAAACATTGCCCCCCGGACAGGCAGCAACCATAAACATCCCAAGAGCGAAGCTGGGTAAGGGGGCCAAAACGGTAACCAAAAAAAAAGTGACACATGGTAATATTAGGAACTGGCAGAACACGCCCGTCAGTACAGGTTTGGGCCTTTTTATCAGCTGCTTAAAATCATTAAACGATATTTCAAGAGCAATCCCGAACATTACCAGTGACAGGGCTAAATTCAAACTCCATAAAGTTTGGGTATCAAAATTTATACGAATACTGTCTATGGTTACATCTAACAAAGCTTACTTTTTAAATTTATTTTTAGTTTATCGGCCAATTTACCTGTATGGCCAAGATAATCAAACAAGAGGTACTAGAGTACAGAATTCCAAGAGTTAATATTTCTTTTGAATTAACCCCTATCTTTGTATAAAAAAATAAGAAGATGGCAAGAACGGCAAGCACAATGCTACCTTTGGGCACTTCTGCCCCTATGTTTAGCTTGTTAGACACAATCTCTGATCAGGTTTTGACACTTGAGGAAATCAGGGGGCCAAAAGGAAGCTTAATTATGTTTATTTGCAATCACTGTCCTTATGTAAAACATGTAAATCAGGGGTTGGTACAATTGGCGAATGATTTTGTACCTAAAGGGATCAGTTTTATAGCTATATCGAGCAATGACGTTGATAACTACCCTCAGGACGCTCCACATTTAATGAAGGTAAATGCCAAAAATGAAGGTTATCCGTTTCCTTACCTCTATGACGTAACTCAGGAAACGGCAAGGGATTACAAGGCGGCGTGCACGCCCGATTTCTTTTTATTCAACAGCGATCTGAGATTAGTATACCGCGGTCAATTGGACGACTCCCGTCCGGGAAACGAATTCCCGGTTAGCGGTTCTGATCTAAGAAACGCGATGAACCAAATGCTAAACGGAAGGAGTATTGATAATGATCAGAAACCCAGCATTGGTTGTAGTATAAAGTGGAAAACATCGTGAAAATTGATAAAAATCTGGCATTAAAAACATTGGCAGAGCGCCAGCAAATATTTAAGACCTTTTTTCAACATGGCTCACTGGAAGTTGAAGTTTACCAACCAAAGGAGAAAGACCTGCAGCAGCCTCATAGCCGAGATGAAGTCTATATTATAATTGATGGTAGTGGTGAATTTATCAATGATGGTCAACGCACATCATTTGCTCCCGGAGATTTCCTGTTTGTACCCGCCGGAGTAGAACACAGATTTGAAAATTTCACCGATGATTTTTCTACCTGGGTTATTTTCTATGGCCCCGAAGGAGGAGAAAATCCAGATTAATCGTGAAGTGAAAATAAATTATTGTTCACTGCTAACTGCAAACTGCCAACTGCCAACTGCTAACTGTTCACATCCATCCTTCTCTCAAAATTAAGTTCTGAATATGCTGAAAATGGTGGTTCCCATGCCATACATATCGGCCAATGTTTTCGTCTAATGCGCTTTTTGTATTGCCTTCGGGATGTAGAAAAGACCTTTGTAGTTCTTCCCTGGAGAGTCCTTTCAAAAGGTAGACCAGTTTGGCGTGTACCGCTGACAAATGCGCCACGGATAAGTCTATAGGTGCAGTTCGGGTATCAAAAAGTTTGGCCCATCCTTTTTCATCATATGCCTTTATCAGAGGAGTATCTTCTGTTAATGCCCATTTAAAACGGGTATAACTATTATGATGGCTGTCTGCTACATGATGAACTGTTTGTCTTACCGTCCAACCTCCTGGTCTGTAAGGCGTATCTAATTGTGCTTCAGACAAATTCTTAACCAGTGTATTTAATCGGGCTGGTAGCTGTTCTAATTGCTCAATCCATTCTTTAATAAGTGCTTCAGAAATTACATCAGGAACTTCAAAATGTCCGATTGGGTAACGCAGTGCATCTAAATTATCTGTTTCCATACAGCAAAAATAACAAAGTTAGCACGAATTTTTACGTCAAAATTTAATACACTTTTAACCTTACAAAAAGCATAAGCAAAATGCAATCTACTACATTTGTAGGGCAAGTAGATTAATCCTAAAAACAACATAAAAATGGCAACAATCAGACTGGGCGATATTGCCCCCGATTTTACAGCAGATAGTTCTGTTGGGACACTGAATCTTTATGATTACCTAGGGGAAGGATGGGGAGTTCTATTTTCGCACCCTGCGGATTTCACCCCGGTATGTACCACCGAATTGGGTACTGCATCAAAATTCAAAAAAGATTTCGATAAACGCAATGTAAAAATGCTGGCCCTGAGCGTAGACCCGGCTGCCTCGCATTTGGAGTGGATTAAGGATATTAACGAAACTCAGGGTACAGAGGTAAATTTCCCTATTATTGCTGATGAGGACAGGAAAGTATCTGATCTTTATGACATGATACATCCAAACGCAGATGACACACTAACGGTTAGATCTGTGTTTATCATTGCCCCGGACAGAACAGTTAAACTGATCATTACCTACCCGGCTTCGACCGGAAGAAATTTTCATGAACTGTTAAGGGTTATAGACTCTCTTCAGCTTACAGCTTATCACAAAGTAGCTACGCCTGCTAATTGGGAACATGGAGACGACGTGGTTGTGAGCCCCTCCATTCCGACAGAAGAGGCAAAAGGAATATTCTTAAAAGGTGTAGAGGAGATAAAGCCTTATCTGAGGATGACCCCCGACCCTACTGCTTAATATTATAAATAAAAAGAGCGCCCGTCCGGGCGCTCTTTACATTTACTGTAATAATATTATTTAGACAATTCTGACACTATGGTAAAAATTGCTTCCCCATGTAATCCAGTAAAATATTTATCCCTCATCTCTCCCATTTTCTTTTTGCCTTCATCGGTTGTCCAATGGGCATCAAAGAGTTCATCATTTTTCTCATACAATTTATCCAGATCGGCCATAGTATTCACCACAAAGCCTTCTACAAACTCTGTCCCGTCCGCTCCATAGAAGTGGGAGTTCGGATAATACCCCTGAATAAATTCATTTTTATGAAGTACATTTTCGGCGTACTCCTTAAAGGTCTCCATAAATTCATCATTGGAACCATCTTGTGGAAATTTAAAATGACTTGTTCTAAGTAAAAGAATTTCTGCATCACCGCCGCCATAGGGCTTGGCATGCTTCATTGTTGAATAAATTTCGTCAGCATGGAAATTCGAATAATATGCATTCCTTTTTTTAAAGTATGCCTTTCTTTCGTCCTCATCTGGCCATCCTTCTTTCACAAGTTCTCCGGTCCTTTCGGTTGCTTTTTCAATTGCTTCCCATGACTCATAGGTATTTACCGCTATAAGTTCTCGGTTATCCGGAGTAAATCTGTGCATATACAGACCAGATCCCATGATTAGTTCATTCTTTGCAGTGACCTTATCATAATACTCCTTCTCGACACTTTTCCAGGTATCCATATCAAAACCCTGATAATCCATATTCCAGTGAATAGTGGTAACGGCTACATATTTTGGTCTTTTTGGGGCTTCTTCTTCCTGAGAAATTACGTTGGCAGAACAAAGCAAAAAAATTGCGGTAATAGCTGCAAATAGGTGATTGGTTTTTTTCATAATAGTTAGCTTTAAATGATTAATTAGACAATATAAAATTTTGTACTGTACCTCCAAAGGACCAGGAAAATGGTCATATATAGTATAAACAATGTAATGACAAATGGGGGAAGCAGATCAATTTACTTAAATTATTTTAACAAAAAAGAAATTATTTTGAATGGTCAATTAATCGTTGTAAGATGTAGGCTTTTACCTTCAATTATGGCCATTAAAAGGCTTCAGACGCATAAATCTATACGTAATGAGGCATTTAAATGTTCGCATTTGGACAGGGAGGTAAAAAAAGCTGCATGCTGACGGTTTTTCCTAAACAGCGAATTGGTTGCAATTTTCTCCGGTCAAAAGTATCAGGATGGTTTTTAATCAAAAACTTCAAAATCAATTATTAATAGGAAAAACCACCATTTTAAATTAATAAGTCGTATTTTTGCACTTTATTAATATATTAATTTTTATTATGAGTAAAGGAACAGTAAAATTCTTCAATGATTCTAAAGGTTATGGATTCATTACTGAAGATGGATCAGACGAAGATCACTTTGTACACATTTCTGGCTTAATTGACGAAGTACGAGAAGGTGATGTTGTAGAATTTGAACTACAACAAGGAAAAAAAGGATTGAACGCCGTTAATGTGAAAGTAGTAGACTAGGTACGCAACGATTTAATTTTTTTTAGAATAAACCCTGATGTTAGCATCAGGGTTTTTTATTTTCTTCTGCTTTGCACTTCTGTATCCTTCCAAATTCGAACAATAATATCTAACTTTATAAAGTCTGATTAGGTTAGACGGGATTAATTTTCTTAGTCAATTGTCCAGACCTTTAAGATTTCTAGTTCTAAATAGTAAACAGAATTCAACCACCCCACGGTTAGACTGATTATTATGGAGGCCTTTTAGGCATTCTATTCTTTTCATTTTTGCGAATATTCCTCAGGGATGATCAGCTTTATCAAAGTTGAAAATTCCATGGAATTGTTTAATTCCAAATTGGTGGTAGGGTAACCACTTGTTTTAGTTGTTATAATAATGAGGTCGTTTGATCCCCAAATAGCCTCTAAAATTATATGCTATGATAATATTTCTTTTAATTATGATTGTGCTTATAGTGGCCAATTTAGTGCTGTTTCTATCTGCAGACAGTTCAAAATAAAAAGCCCTTGCGTTTTCGCAAGGGCTTTTTATTTTAAGATGTGTTCTTACTACTTTATACCCATCAACTCAACATCAAAGACCAGCGTGGCATTTGGCGGAATTACACCACCGGCACCAGCAGCGCCATATCCCAAATGAGATGGAATTACAAAACGCGCCTTATCTCCTACTTTCAATAAATTGATGCCCTCATCCCAACCAGGAATAACCTGACCTACACCCAACTGAAAGTCAATTGGTTCATTGCGTTTATACGAAGAATCAAAAACTTGTCCTTCGGGAAGCGATCCTTCGTAGTGTACAGATACTGTCTGACCAGATTCTGCCTTTTGGCCATTTCCTTTTTGAATGATCTTAAATCTCAGACCACTTTCAGTTTTATCAAAACCTGCAGCTATCTCGTCCAATGCCGCTTCGGCTTTTTTCTTTGCTTCTTCAATTCTTTGGTCTGCTGTACTTTTAAATGTTTCAAAAGCCCCAAGTGCATCCCAGTTTTCAGCTTCTTCTCCTATTCTAAGAATTTCCAGAGAGCTAATTTCATCTCCCTGAACCACGGCGTCTACTACTTCCTGACCTTTTTCCACATGTCCGAAAACGCTGTGTTTATTATCTAACCAGGGGGTGGCAATATGGGTAATAAAAAATTGACTTCCATTAGTTCCTGGCCCGGCATTGGCCATAGACAAAACCCCTGGCCCGGAATGGGTAAGTTCTTTATGAAATTCATCATCAAATTTATAACCCGGATCTCCGGTTCCGGTCCCCTGAGGACAACCTCCCTGGATCATAAAATCCGGAATAACCCTGTGAAATTTAAGTCCATCATAATATGGACTTCCGGCTGCCCGTGAAGAATTTTCCTGTTTTCCTTCTGCGAGGGCTACAAAATTACCAACTGTTCCCGGAGTTTTATCATGTGTTAACCTGACCAGAATTTCTCCCTGGGTGGTATTGAATTTGGCGTATAATCCGTCTTCCATTTTTCTTATTTTAATTGAGCCGCAAAGGTAAGGAATTTTGTCCGATGGGTACAGCAGATCTAATATTCTATACGGTCTTCAGGAATAAATTTTGTATTCCGCATTCACCTTGTTTTGTCAGTAAAAAAAGGGTTGTTTAAATGCAGGCATGGAATTAATCGGTCACCCTGTTTGTCGTTATTGTGCCATATTTGTCGAACAGATAAACCAGGCTGGCCATTGATGCGGCCCCGAGTTCCAATTCCCTTTTATTCACATGTTCAAAGGTGTCATTTTCCGCATGATGATGATCAAAATAACGCTGAGAATCAGGACGTAAACCAGATAAGACTGTTCTCCCGTTTTTTAGGGGTCCAATATCAGCACCACTGCCGCCTTTCACAAAAGAATGGATCTGATATGGCTCAAAAAGCGGCTTCCATGAAAGCACCCGCATAAAATTCGCATCCGAACAATCAAAAGAAAAACCCCTGGGGGTAAATCCGCCAGAGTCACTTTCCAGGGCGAACACATGGCTTTCACCCTTGTTTCTGACCTCCTCAGCATACTTATTGCCGCCGCGTAAGCCATTTTCCTCGTTCATAAAAAGCACTACTCTGATGGTTCGTTTGGGAACATAGCCCGAAATTCTGAGCAGACGAAGCACATCCATACTTTGCACACAACCTGCACCGTCATCATGGGAGCCGTCTCCCAGGTCCCAGGAATCCAGATGACCTCCTACAACAATAACCTCATTTGGGTAAGAGGATCCTCTAATTTCACCTATTACATTATAGGATTGCACCTCATCCAATTGTTTGCAATTTTGCTTAAAATAAAACTTGATCCCGGGATTTAGCCGCAAGGTAGTACTCAATAGTTCTGCTCCGTTAGTACTTATAGCAGCTGCCGGTATCCGGCTACTCACCGGTGTATCCCCATAGCTCATAGACCCGGTATGCGGATAATCATCTAGTCGAAGGTTCATGGATCTGACTATTACTCCTACCGCGCCGTACCTGGCAGCTTCTTCGGCTCCGTTATAACGTTGATCCACACAACCCGAATAGGCTTCAAATGTATTGACTATAGCCGCATCCATCGGCTTGTTATAAAATACAATCTTGCCACTTATTTTTTCGTTCCCCAGTTGCTGCAGCTCCTCTATTCCCCTTACCTCAATAATATTTGCCTTTAGGCCCCCTAATGGAGTTGAGACAGAACCACCCAAAGCGCAAATTGGAACATTGCTCGTTACACCTGGTTTTGTTTCCAGATAGGCAAATTCCGGTGTACCGCGCACCCATTTTGGGACCATAACCGGTTGCAGCCAGACCCTGTCCAAACCAAGAGAATCTAACTGTCTCTTTGTATATTCAACTGCTTGTTCTGCCTGGACAGATCCGGACAACCTTCCACCAATTTGATTGGAGAGATAGTTTAACCACTCATAAGCTTTCCCATTTGTGAGGGAGGAAGTATAAATTTTTTTTATTTGTTCTTCATCTTCGGTCTGCGTATACCCGTTAAATGACAATAACAATAATAATATGGTAATCTGTTTCATTCTTCTTCTTTTTCCAACTGCGCCCTGTATGTCTCAAGATTTGCTTTTATTTCGGCATCTAATTCCGGCTCCTTGATATCCGTGTATTTTTTTAACTCCTGAAGTAATATCGAAGCCACAATTACTCGTGCGGCTTTCTTATTATCTGCAGGAATGATGAACCAGGGCGCACGAGGTTTCGATGTATTGTTTATTGCTTCTTCATAGCAGTCCTGGTAAGCATCCCAAAGTTTCCTTTCCTTTAGATCTCCCGGAGAAAACTTCCAATTCTTTTGCGCCAGACTTAATCTTCTCAACAGGCGTTGCCTTTGCTCCTCTTTGGATAAATGCAAATAGAATTTGTATATGATGGTCCCATTATTTACAATGTGATCTTCAAAATTATTGATTTGGTCATAACGTTTATTCCAGAATTCCTGATCGATATCCTCGACGTTGTGAATCCCGGGTATTTTTTCTCCGAGAATATATTGTGGATGTACCTTGGTAACCAAAACATTTTCATAATGAGTTCTGTTAAAAACCCCGAATTTACCTTTGGCTGGTAGTGCTATATAATGTCTCCAAATATAGTCGTGATCCCGTTCCAGGTCGGTCGGCACTTTAAAACTATGCACTTCTACCCCGCTGGCGTTACAATCTTTAAAAACTTCACGAATCAGACTATCTTTACCGGAGGTATCCATTCCCTGAAGGCATATAAGTACTGCATAATGTCCATGCGCATATAATGTATTCTGGAATTCGCCTAGATCCTTGCGGATATTACTTAAAGCCTTACTTAATTCCTTCTGTGTAGCACCAAGGTCCTCCTTTGTATTGCATTCTGTCAGTTTTAGTCCGTTTTGAACCCGATACCCCTCGCTTTTAACTTTCTTCATGGGTTGAATATAAAATAAATTGTCGGTGAATTCCTATCCACTGATGAAAAAATAATCCATTTACCTAATAAAAATGGCCGTTCAGCGTATAAAGGTCATTTTCAACTCCGTTAATCGAAAAAATAGGGATTAGCCCATAGACCTATGTATCTTTACTCTGCCTAAATTTTACATAATCAACACATTACGCTATGAAAGCTCATAACCTGCTATTGTGTATTTCCATTTTATTCATCTTTTCTTCATTTGATGATAACAAGGCGTGCGAATACGCGGGCTCCAATATTGGATATGTCAGAACCCAAACTCAGAAGGCGCTCGACGCTGAAAATATTAATACGTCAAGGTTTTACGCATATAAGGCACTCAATGCAATTGTAAAATCTAAAAAACAATTTGAAGATTGTGGTTGCGATTCTGCTGTCAAAAGTATTTATAAGGGGTTAGACAACTTAAAACTGGCTACAAAAGTTGCTTCACTTGAAGGCACAAAAATCTTATTGAACCGGGCTCTGGAAAATACGCTGGTAAGTCTGGATGAGTTAGAAGAGCACGAACTTATGCACAACAGCGAGTATTCGAATGATCTCCTGGCTATTAATACTACTGAAGTGACAGAAGAAAAACTAAGTATGAAACAACCCCAGGGCAAACTTCTTGAACAAAAAATTGACAACTCACTAATTAACTTTCAGAATTCCCTGGAAGAGGTAGTTGTTACTGTAGAATGCAAGGAAGCATATGCATTTGCCAGTAGAATATTTGTACACTGCGAGCAGCAGTTATTAAAACCTGATCTTACCGAAGCCAAAAAATACTATAATCTCAGAACCAAAGAAATTACGGCAGAAGCTCTTAAGAAATTAGAGCATTGCGCACATAATTAAAATTGGTCTGAAGGAACTATTTTAAAAGGTTTACTTACTGGCAAAAAGCTTAACATCGGCTTCTGAGACTTCATCATTACCAAGAATAATCAATCGTTCCACAACATTGCGCAATTCCCTGATATTTCCGGTCCAGTCATAACTCTTCAATAACGCAATAGCCTTTTTAGAAAATTCCTTTTGAACGGAACCCTGCTCACCAGCAATTTTTTTGGCGAAGTGCTCTATGAGAATAGGAATATCATCCCGCCTGTCATTTAAAGCAGGTACTTTGATCAATATCACCGCCAGACGGTGGTACAGATCTTCCCTGAATCTTCCTTCCGCAATCTCTTTGCTCAGGTCTTTATTTGTGGCTGCTACAACCCGGACATCTACTTTAATGTCCTTATCCGTTCCTACACGTGAAATTTTATTTTCCTGAAGAGCTCTTAAAACTTTGGCCTGCGCAGAAAGGCTCATATCTCCGATTTCATCCAGAAATATAGTGCCTTTGTTAGCGGCTTCAAACTTTCCCGCTCTATCCCGTACTGCAGAGGTAAATGCACCTTTGACATGCCCGAAAAGCTCACTTTCAATTAATTCAGAAGGGATAGCGGCACAGTTTACCTCTATAAACGGGGCAGCGCTGCGCTCACTTTTTTGATGAATCCAATGCGCCACCAATTCTTTCCCTGTTCCGTTAGCTCCGGTTATCAGGACCCTTGCATCGGTAGGGGCCACTTTGTCAATAATTTCTTTGATATTGCCAATCTCTTTGCTTTCACCAACCATTTCGTAATTCTTGCTCACCTTCTTTTTAAGAATGGTGTTCTCAACAACCAACTCCTTTCTGTCCAAAGCGTTACGAACGGTAGTAAGTAGTCTGTTTAAATCCGGGGGTTTGGAAATGTAATCAAAAGCTCCAAGTCTCATAGTATTCACCGCTGTATCCAAATCTCCATGACCCGAAATCATAATGAAGGGAATTTCCGGTTTTATTTTTCGAGCGGCCTGCAGCACCTCTACTCCATCCATTTTTGGCATTTTAATATCACAGAGCGCAAGATCATAGTCGTTCCTTTTAATCAAATCGAGTCCTTTAGATCCATCCTCGGCCTCCTCCAGAACATAGGCGTCATTTTCTTCGCTAAGAATTTTAATCAAAACCCTTCTGATGGCTGATTCATCTTCAATTACTAATATTTTAGGCATATGTTTCTCTTTAAAAAATTGCAATTTTAAAACCTGTTTTAAAATACAGGCTACCTTCTTCGCTCAAGATAAAAACATTATTTCTTTTATCATCGCGCAGTAGTCCTTTTCGGCTCAGCGTAAATCCTGCAAGTCCATAAAACGAAGTACTTTTTGTGATGTTGTACTGATAGCCGACGGCCCCTACCAAAGCCGATAAAGATATCGATGAGCCCAGAACATCATCGGGTAATATGATGTCGTTCTGAGAGTTCACAAAATACCCATCCAATAATAATGCCGTTTGTAATGTATGCCTCGTATTTATATGATATTTAAAATTCATTCTTGGAATTCCCAGGGTAAAAGACCAATTCGGGTGAAACCTCTTATAATAGCTAATTAAGGGAAGTGGTACGGGTAAACCTGTGGTACTGTTATAGGTTAATCCCAAAACCAGTCTAAACGGTTTTTCCAGATCTTTTCTTTCCTTCCAGAGCGTCGCTGTAAGGTTTAGTCTTAAATCATCTATCTGAAGATTCTCCACAAAATTCGACGCTATCCTAGGACTTAAAATGCCCACAAAACGCCAATTCTCATTCCATTTAAATATATACCCGAGATTTAAGTCGATAACATGGAGGGTATTCAACTCGCTGTCATCAAAGGCAAGTTGTTCTGAACTATCAAAATCGATTAAATTGTATTCTGCTCCGGTGACAAGATAATTATTCATCGATAGCTTTATAGGAAAATTAAACAGGAAACGATATCGCGCTACCTCAATATCCGTGGTCGATTTGGGCAGTACCGTATATTCAGCCCTCAGAATATCCGTACTTTGAGAAAAGCCTGGAAGAGCAAATAGAAAAATTATATAGAGGAAAAGGGTCTTTTTCAACATATTACCCCTCCTCAACGTTTGGTGTTGCTGTTATATTGCTATGTCCTGTTGCCTGTGTTGCATATAAATGCACATCTCTTTGCGGAAACGGAATGGATACGTTGTTTTCACGAAATTCTGAATCAATCATAAACCGAATATTACTTTTAATTTTTGGATCCGAAAAACTATCCGTAATATAAAAATGAACAGAGAAAAGTAAGGCCGAATCGCCAAAATCGTCAAAAAGAACAAAGGGTATGGGACTTTTTAAAATCCCCTGATGACTATCAACACACCGCAGCAGGATATCTGAAACCAATTTAATATCACTTCCATAAGCCACTCCTACCTTTATAGATTCCCTGGTAGTATTATGATTTTGAGTATAGTTGTAAATAGAATCAGTAAGAAAAATGTGGTTTGGAATTACTATCACCTTATCATCTCTGGTAATTGCACGTGTGGTTCGGAGTTTTATTTCAAATACACGTCCTACTTTACCCTCTACTTCAATAATATCACCAACATGCAGTGACTGGTCCAAGATCATGAGGATTCCGGAGATTATATCCTGAAATAAGTATTGCAATGCAAAACCAAGACCTACGAATAAAGCCGCAGAAGCAGTGAGCAAAACGGTTAAATTAACCCCTGAAGAATGCAAAACCGTTATTACTATCAATATATAAAGGAGGTACTTTAAAAATCCGAATATACTGACGAATTTGTTTTTGTCTTCCTCCGGTAATTTGGCAGTTACCAGTTTATGGATCAATTTTAAAAGGTAAGTCGCCAAAAAAAGAGCAAAAATTACAGCCATTAATGTACCTACTGTAATATCAATACTATCACTTTCAAAAATGTTATAGGATAAAAACTTTTTGATGGAGATTAGGACATTCTGTAACTTTTCCATATTAATATTTTAACCATTTAAACAGTTCCTTATATGTAGGTTTTTTACCATACATCAATATCCCAACACGGTAAATTTTTGCTGCCAGCCAAACAATTGCTATAAAGGTAATAATCAAAATAGCAATAGATATCAGCAATTGCCAGATGGGCACCCCCCCCTCGCCAATACCACCCGGAAGACGCATCAGCATTACAATAGGCGAGGTCAAGGGAAATAACGAGAATCCAACTGCAATGGGACCATGTGGATTGCTGAAAACAGAAAAGAAACCAACATATATGGCCAGCATCAAAGGCAGAATAATTGGAAAAATAAATTGCTGGGTATCTGTTTCATTATCAACTGCAGCTCCGATTGCAGCGTAAATTGAACTGTAAATCAGATAGCCGAGAAGAAAATATACCACAAAAAAGCTAATGAGCATCAACCACGGAATTTTATAAAGTTCTTCTGCGTACAATTGCATGGTATCTGAGGCAGTAGGTGATGCTGTTATCTGTGCAACGGAATCTGAAGGCAGGGTAGCAGCTTCACTTATGCTTGCGGGGTCTACTCCAAAACTATAAACCACCACCAACAGAAGCAGGCTGGCAGAAATTATCCAAATTGCAAATTGAGTTATCCCGGCTAAAGATGTCCCTATGATTTTTCCCAGCATCAATTGAAAAGGCTTGACAGATGAAATTATTACCTCTATTATTCTACTGGTTTTCTCTTCAATTACGCTCCTCATTACAAAGCCGCCATAGATAATGATAAACATCATTATGAGGTAACCAAATCCCCCGCCAATGATCGCCTTTATCTCATTTAGTCCTTTCAGGTTTTGCTCTCCTGCAAAGGTTTCGGTCTTAATTTCAAATTTGTTGTCAATCGCAGCATACTCCTCGGCACTAACCCCAAGATCTATTAGTTTACGTTGTCTTAGACGCTCCTGAAATATATCCTCTAATCTGTCTATAACTCCGGTACTGGGTGCTTCCTTAGTATAAAAGAAGGCATTGCCAGCCACCCGCTCCAGTTCACTATTATCGGGAATATGTAATAAACCATAAAAGCCTAATTTAAGAGTAGAATCCTTGGCTTCTTCTATGGATATATCTTTAAAATTGATGTAGGAAGTACGCGCTGTGGTCGCAAAATCTACACTAAAATAGCTGCTCTCATTTAAAACGGTAATTATTCTTGTTTCACTGTCATTAATCCTGGTCAGGTATGCGATCAGGACAATCATACCAACCATTAGGATTGGACTTAAAAATGTCATAATGACAAACGATTTATTCCGGACCTTTGCCAGGTATTCTCGTTTAATAATAAGACCCAATTTATTCATCAATACTTTTTGTTTGAACAGTTTGAATAAAAATATCGTTGGCTGAAGGAATAGTTTCTATAAAACTATGTACGTTGGCTTTTGAAGAGACATGCGTAAGAAAAGCCGCGGAGTCTTCAGCTGAAAGTTGTACCAGAAAATCAAGCTGCTTATCCACATAGTCAAAAGCGGCTTCCGTGACCATAAACTTTTCTGACAATTCTTTTAATAACCTTTCTCCATTTTCAACCTCGAGCCCTACTTTAAAGATATTGTTCTTGTATTGTTTTTTAATGTCTGAAAGCTTTCCATCGAGTATCTTTTCCGCATTGTGCAGCAGTGCAATATATTCGCATAATTCTTCTACACTTTCCATCCTGTGGGTCGAAAATATAATTGAGGCCCCGCTATCTTTCAGTTTGATAATTTCATCCTTTATGATATTGGCATTGATAGGGTCGAAACCGCTGAAAGGCTCATCAAATATGAGTAATTTAGGTTGATGCAATACAGTGACTATGAATTGGATTTTTTGGGCCATTCCCTTAGATAGTTCCTGTATTTTCTTATTCCACCAATCCCCTATTTCCAATCTTTCAAACCAATATTTTAGCCTTTTTTTGGCTTCTGCCTTACTCAATCCCTTTAATTGTGCCAAATAAAGCGCCTGTTCCCCGACCTTCATACTCTTATAAAGACCTCTTTCTTCTGGTAGATATCCAATCATCGCTATATGTTGCGGCTGTAACAATTCCCCATCAAAATATATCTGCCCGCTATCCGGAAAAGTAATTTGATTGATAATTCTAATCAGTGTGGTCTTACCTGCCCCATTAGGACCTAAGAGACCATAAATACTGTTTTTTGGGATTTCAAGAGAAACCTTGTTAAGCGCAGTGTGTTCCCCGAATTTTTTGGTTACCTCGTTTGCGACCAAAATAGTGTTCATGCAAGCATTTTCGGCAAAGATATAGAAATGCCCTTATAATTTTTTGGGTATTTTGATTTTGTGCAAATTCATTGTCAAGGTTTTGACACTTTGTATAATTAAGACTAAGCAGTCACCAGGCTCGGAGGTATCGTGAAGAAATATGTTGGGCCGGCTGTAAGCCTACTTTTGTAACCAGAAAATTTGATCGTTTTATCCTTAATAATAACCTACACCGGCGGGCAGCCAAACCTTATTAAAACAAAACCCATCCTTAAAAAGATTAAGGATGGGAAAAAAATTGCTATGAAAAAGAAAATTAATATTGGTTTCCCAATATTAAACCAAATATACGTTTTTTATTTAAAAAGCAAATTTTAATTCGTTAAGAGAACATATCCTTTACTTTTTCGAAGAAAGATTTGTCAGATTTCTCTGGTTTTGGCTCAAAATTCTCATTATTCTGCATTTTTTCGAAGAATTCTCGCTGTTCCTTATTGAGTTCCTTGGGCGTCCAAACGTTTACATGAACCAATAAATCCCCATTGCCGTAACCATTAATACTGGAGATCCCTTTTCCTCTTAATCTTAATATCTTGCCAGATTGGATCCCCGATTCCAATTTTATCCGAACTTTGCCTATTACCGCGTCTATTTCTTTAGAAGTTCCTAAAACTGCCTCAGAGATGCTTATATAAAGGTCATAATGTAGGTTATCACCTTCCCGTTTAAGGGTGGCATGTTCTTTAGTCTCAATTGCTACCAATAAATCTCCGGCGATACCGTTTCCGGGAGCCTCATTTCCTTTTCCGGATACTTTAAGTTGCATCCCTTCTTCCACTCCTGCAGGGATCTTGATAAGGACCGTTTCCTCAGCTACTTTTAAGCCCTGACCATCAGCATCTGCGGGGCGTTTATCTATCATCTGTCCGCTACCTCCGCAACTACTGCATGTAGCGGCGGTTTGCATTCTACCCAGAATGGTATTCGTAATTTTTGTTACCTGCCCCTGACCGTTACACGTACTACATGTTTTATAAGTGACCCCTGCCGCCTGTACTTTTCGTTTAACCTTCACCTTCTTTTCAACACCATGTGCCACCTCTTCCAGCGAAAGCTGTACTCGTATCCTTAAGTTGCTGCCCTTCATACGGCGTTGTCCTCCGCCTCCGAATCCGCCGAATCCGCTAAAACCGCCTCCGAAGGCACTGCCGAAAATATCTCCAAACTGACTGAAAATATCTTCCATATTCATACTACCCCCTCCAAATCCGCCACCTTCAAATGCTGCATGTCCAAACTGATCATACCGGGCTTTTTTGTCCGGATCACTCAATACCTCATATGCTTCGGCCGCACTCTTGAATGATTCTTCCGCCTTTTCGTCTCCGGGATTCTTATCCGGGTGAAATTCAATGGCTTTCTTCCGATAAGCCTTTTTTATTTCGGCTGCGGAAGCATTCTTGTTAATGCCCAATATTTCATAATAATCCTGCTTCATCCCAATAATTTAGTTTCCTACTACCACCTTAGGGTGTCTGATAATTCTATCTCCCATTTTAAACCCTTTTTCAACAACGTCAATAATCTTGCCTTTGAGTTTCTTGCTGGGTGCAGGTATTTGTGTAATGGCGTCATGTACTTCTGCGTCAAATGTATCGCCGGCCTTAATCTTTATCTCTTCCAGCCCTTTGGACTTCAGGGTCTCTTTTAGTTTATTGCTAATAAGTTCTACCCCTTTGTACATCTCCTTATCCTCAGATTTAGAAATCTCTTGCAGAGCACGGTCAAAGTCATCCATTACTGGTAAAAGTGCAACTATTACTTCCTGACCAGCAGTTTTAAATAGTTCCATACGTTCTTTTGAAGTACGTTTTTTGAAATTTTCAAACTCTGCAAACAGCCTCAGAAACCGGTCTTTTTCATTGGCAAGATCCGATTTTAACTGCTCCTCATCTGTTATCATATCCATTTCCTCACCATTTTCTGAAATTTCTACTTCCTCTTTGCTCAAATTATTAGTTTCGGCCTGCCCGTCTATTATTTCATCTGTGGTTGAAGCTTTATCTTTTTTACTCATCTGGTATCACTTTTTAAACCTGGAATTAGGATGGCAAAAGTACTGCCAATTCTTTAAAAATGTCAAAATGTCACAAAAAAAGATCCCTTCCGGCCCGGAGGGATTAATAAAACGCGATAATACATGGGAATACCAGGCTAATTGTATTCCTCATCGATTAACGGATCAGTGTTTTCGGGCGTTTCATTTCTACCGAGAATATCATGAAGTGCCGAGTTGATGTTTTGGTAATTAAAATCGAATCCTACTTCTTCAATTTTTTTACTGCTTACACGCTGACTCGCAAACAGAAGGTAAGACATTTCGCCGAGTAAAATTTTCAATACAAATTTGGGAACATTCGGTAAAATCAATGGTCTGTTAAATACATCGGCAATTTCCTTTACCATTTTGGAATTTGTTACAGGGTTAGGAGCCACACCATTAAATGTACCCTTCAGATTATGATCTATTACGAAAAGAAACATCCGGGCCAAATCTTTGATATGAATCCATGATTGCCATTGGTTTCCCGATCCAAATGCCGACCCTAAAAAGTAACGAATTGATTTTGACATTTGTGGAAGAGCCCCACCAGATCTCGAAAGCACCAGCCCAATCCTGATTTTTGCTACGCGGATATGCAGGGACCTGAATTTTACTATTTCCTTCTCCCAAAGCTCGACCACATGGCCTAAAAAACTATCATCCACCTCCATTTCCTCTTCTGTATAATAGTTAGAAAGCGAATTTGGATATCTGCCAATGGCAGATGCAGATACAATGGTTTTAATCTGAATATTATCAATTCTTTCCAGGCCTTTATACAAAGTTCGAAGGCTATTGATTCTGCTTTCGAGAATTACTTCCTTATTAGCCCTTGTCCATCTTTTAGTAATACTGGCACCCGCCAGATTAATTATTGCCGAAACATCAGTGAAGCAGTCCTGGTCTATTTGTCCTGTTTCAGGATTCCAGTAAAACCCCTGATGACCATTATAGGAATTTAACTTTTCTTTGTCTGTAGTGAGATAATTGACTTTGATGTTTCTAGACTGGCACAACTGAAGCAAAGCCGTACCCACCAATCCTGTTGCTCCTGTAATCAAGATCTTCATAGCGCGTTTTCGCAAAGGTATTGGTTTTGATAAGAGGGCACCGCAGCTTTAATTTAGGTTTAACACAAATATGGTAAAAAAGTAAGTCGGTGATTTCAGGAGGTTTGTGCGATACCGGGCTTGATTGCCCTTAACATTTCTCGTTTCCCGGGAGGACCCGGTAATCTTTCCACCCGAAATCCTACGGCGAGCATAGCTCTGCGCACACTTCCTTTGGCGGCATAGGTTACCAGGATACCTTCTGCCCGAAGCGCGTTGAACATACTCCTGAATACTGTTTCTGTCCATAGTTCTGGCTGGACTCTTGCCCCAAAGGCATCAAAATAAATGAGATCAAAGCAATCCATGTCCATCACATCCCTAAAATCTTTTTGTTTTTTAAGGATACTAAAGTGGTCTGTAAGCCGACATACTTTTTCCCAGGAACATGTGTGAATTTTATTAAAATTGCGCTGCTGATCGGGCACTTCAAGGGCCTTTACAAAATTCAATTGTTCCAGTTCTTCCTGTAGAACGGGATAGGCTTCTATCCCGACATAATCGATATTAAGTTGTCTTTTTTTAGCTTCAAGTAAAGTAATAAATGCGTTTAAACCAGTCCCAAGACCCATTTCCAAAACAGACAGTTTTTTTTCCTTTACCACAGATAGTCCATTATCAATAAACACATGATACGCCTCCTGTATGGCACCATGTCTGGAATGATAATGCTCGTCCCAATCAATTATATGAATTGTGGTTGAACCGTCAGAAGTATGGATGATTTCCCTTTTCACTTTAATTCAGGATAAGTACTCCATCTGCTTCAAAACCGTAAGTTTTTTTTAGTGCTGTTATCGCGGCTATTTCTTCATCAGTCTTTCCTCCATCCCTGGCAAAATGCTGCTGGTCTTCAACGCTCATTTCTTCCACAAAGGCCAGGCCATTCAAAACAACTTGTTTTCCTGCTATATCCCTGGGCACAAAAAAACCATAATCCTTAAATCTTACCATCGCTTCATGCCCGTTGTCCAATTGCACTTTCATCCAACACCCTTTGGCCTGACACACCTCTGTTACTTCTGCCATAAATTTGGTATTCAGAGTATCCGATAACTTGAGATTTCTATATTTATCCAAAATTTCCGCTGATTGTTGTACCCCCAAAGTATCGATCTGTTTCCCTACAGTGGAATATATTGCAGGAGGCTGTATCTCATCCGCTATTTTACCAGTTTTTCCCTCTTGTTTGCAGCTAATAATCAATACTAAAAACACAAGGAATATGTTAAAACTTTTCATAATTGACAATATTTATAATTCTAATACAAAACTGATGATTTTTGGACAGAAAAAGAAGCATCTACTAGCGATAATTGTTTAATTTTATTCCTGAAAATCGAAGTTAAATGGACACAACGGTTAATAACATAATTGTAAATAAGTCAAAAACCTCTAAAATAGATCAGGTAGATTTTGAGAATCTTGCCTTTGGTACTATTTTTACAGACCATATGTTGGTGTGCGACTTTAAAAACGGACAATGGGAAATACCACAGGTAGTGCCCTATCAACCTATAACCCTGGATCCTTCTGCAAAAATCTTTCATTACGGCCAATCTATTTTCGAGGGGATGAAAGCTTACAAGGATAAAGAAAATTCGATTTGGCTATTCCGGCCGTTGGAAAATCAGAAACGTCTTAATATATCCGCTAAACGAATAGCTATCCCTGAACTTCCCGAAGAGCATTTTATGGAGGGTTTAAAGACATTATTAAGGCTGGACGAAGAGTGGATTCCTAAAACTCCCGGCAGTTCTTTATACATCAGACCATTTATTTTTGCGTCCGGGAAAGGATTCCATGCCTCCCCTGCTGATGAGTACAAGTTTGTGATTGCCTGCGCCCCCTCAGGGGCTTATTTTGCAGGTAAAGTAAAGGTTTTAATAGAAGAGAAATATTCCAGATCTGCCAATGGAGGTGTTGGTTATGCCAAAGCCGGGGGTAATTATGCCGGACAATTTTATCCAACACAATTAGCAGCTGAAAAAGGATATAATCAAGTTATCTGGACAGATGATAACAGACATGAATATATAGAGGAGGCAGGGGCAATGAATATATTTATTCGAATAGGAGACACACTGATCACCGGACCCACCAGTGATAGAATTTTAGATGGGATAACCAGAAAGAGTATTTTAGATATAGCCAAAGACGAAGGTATTAAGACCGAGGTAAGGAAAATCACAGTAGCAGAAGTGGTAGACGCTGCGAAAAATGGAAACCTGAAAGAAATGTTTGGAGCAGGCACAGCAGCCGTGATTTCACCAATAAGTACTTTTGGTTACAGAGATACAGATTATGATTTAGCTGAGTTGGAAAAGAGTTATGCCGAACTACTAAAAAAACGGATTACGGATATTCAGTATAATCGGGCTGAAGATCCTTTCGGATGGAGATATAAGGTCTGAGATAAATCAGGTCCCCTGCTCTATTAATTTGACCATTATTTGTCGAGTATAGTCCTGATATCCGGCTTAAAATAGGAGGGGCCTTTCAGTACTTTTCCATCTTCGCGGTATATTGGCCTCCCGTCTATACCCAGTTTGCTCATGTTACTGCGTTGAATTTCTTCAAAAACTTCTTCAATTTTGTATTGCATTCCGTGTTCCAGTATTGTTCCGCACAGAATATATAGCATATCACCCAGGGCATCCGCCACTTCAACCAGATCGTTGTTTTCTGCAGCTTCGAAATATTCCTTATTTTCTTCATCCATGAGGTTAAAGCGCAATCTGTTCTTAGACTTCCCAAGGTCTGCTTTTGGGATATTTGCTACTCCCAGACCAAAGGCATTGTGAAATTCTTTTACTGCGGCTATTTTGCTTTTCATTTCCTCCGTTTTAGATTAGCTTTGCGCAAAAGTAACAATATGTTTAGCACAGGACAACTTGTATTTGCATCACTTTTTTTTATCGTTTTTACCATTGTCATCTTCCTGACATATAAAAGGGATAAGAAATTACATAAACGAAATTATAAAGGTGTTCAATGGATTAGTTTATTCTTTATATCATTCATAATAATTCTGTTCATAATTAAATATCTACTCAAAAATTAAGCTAAAAAATTGCTTTAACCACAAAAATTGCCAGGTTGACAACAATAATTCGATTTCATTCGTATAATATAAGAAAAGACGTAATTTTGCGTTGTAATGTTATATAAATCCGATCAATGGCCTATTTTCTCGTTATACTTTTAGCTTTAGTTATTGCAAATGCAGCACTTTTAATCTTCAGTGCACTCGGAAAAAGTCGGAATCTGAATTAAGCTTCATTAGTATCATGGCTGGTATTATTATTTGATATCACCTATTCAAATTTACATTTTTATACTCCAATTTAGTTTGTACCTTTAACTTTGAAAGGGCATCACCGATATTTACATTGCTGATATTTCATCGCAGTTTAAATATTCTGAATTTATACCTTATATAGGCCCAATAAACGAATTTGTAGTTATTTATAAATGAAACAACTTTTGCTTGTTTTCCTGGGTGGTGGCTTAGGCAGTTGTCTGCGTTTTCTCGTCAGCAAAACATTTAATTCATACTTTCAGCATTTTTATTTGGGAACTTTTCTTGTCAATGTTATCGGCTGTCTTATTATAGGATTGGTTCTTGGGCTTTCGTTTAAATCAAATTACCTGACACAAAGTCAAACCCTGTTATTATCTACTGGTTTTTGTGGCGGTTTTACGACTTTTTCGGCTTTCGCATTTGAAAAACACACCCTTCTAAAGGCCGGAGAACTTTTTCACTTTTCTCTTTATACACTTAGTAGTATAGTCGTAGGGCTCATAGCCGTTGCCTTTGGTCTTTGGATCTCCCGCTTCTTTTAATAAAAGGTATAATTCTTTCCGGAGATTATTATAAACAGCAATACTGTTTAATCAATTATTGCACTTTATCTATCAATATTTCACTTCACCGATGCAGCATGGTTCGTTTCGTAAATACTTTAATGCCTATTTCAATAAATTTCATAATAATTAAAGTAATACCCACAAATTTATAGGGGTTATTTTATAAAAATGATAAAAATTTGATTAATACCCCTATTTTTTTAGGGGTATAATTCTTTAAAACTATATTTGCTGCGTTAATCAACAAATCAAACAAATGAAACAGATTGAAGCAATTATTCGGAAATCGAAATTTGATGATGTCAAAAAGGCACTCCATCAGATTGAGGTCAATTTCTTTAGTTACTGGGATGTAACAGGAGTTGGAAACGAGAAGCAAGGACATGTCTACAGAGGAATTTCGTATAGTACATCCGATATTCAGAGAAGATATCTTTCTATAGTGGTTTCTGATGAATTTTTAGAAAAAACCGTAAACGCAATTTTGGAATCAGCTTATACCGGTAATGTAGGAGATGGTAAAGTTTTCGTCTCTGAAATTGTCGAAGCTTACCGAATCAGAACAAAAGAAAACGGCCAAGCCGGAATTAATTAAATCTAAACTCACCAACACTTTATAATATGGACGCAGGATTATTTACAGCAAACAATTTATGGATGATGGTTTGTACGGCCCTCGTATTCTTTATGCATATGGGATTCTCATTTTTAGAGATCGGGCTTACAAGACAAAAGAACACCATCAATATATTATTTAAAAACGTATTTATTATATGTATAGGACTCCTCCTCTACTATATAGGAGGCTTTAATCTTATGTATCCCGGAGATTTTAACGGATTCATAGGATTTGCCGGATTTGGCCTGGAAGCGCCTTTGACAGCAGAAGGAGCTCTGGATTTGAGTTATAGCGAAGGCTATACTTATTGGACCGACTTTTTGTTCCAGGGTATGTTCGCTGCCACAGCAGCAACAATTGTTTCAGGAGCAGTAGCAGAACGTATCAAAATTGGCCCGTTCATGATTTTTACAATCATTTATGTAGGTCTTATTTACCCTATAGTCGGTTCCTGGCAATGGGGTGGCGGTTTCCTTTCTACCTTAGGTGGAGATAATGGCGGATTTTACGATTTTGCCGGTTCTACTTTGGTACACTCTGTAGGGGGCTGGGGTGCTTTAATTGCAGTATACCTTTTGGGTGCCAGAATTGGAAAATTCGGAGAAGACGGGAAAACAAGAGCTATTCCTGGTCATAACATACCCATCGCAGCAGGTGGTGTATTGATTCTTTGGTTGGGCTGGTTTGGGTTTAACGGTGGTTCTGTTTTATCTGCAGACCCTGCCGGAACTTCCCTGGTACTGGTTACTACTTGTCTTGCAGCAGCAGCCGGAGGTATAGGCGCATTCATTTTCTCTTCTGTACTTTATAAGAACTACGATTTGACCATGTTCCTAAACGGAATTCTTGGTGGCCTGGTAGGTATTACAGCAGGAGCTGATCTGATGTCTCCAATGGAAGCAATTATTATTGGTCTCCTAGCCGGGGTAATTATCGTACTTGGTGTAGCACTGATCGACAGATTGAAATTGGATGATCCTGTAGGTGCAATTGCCGTACACCTTATTTGCGGAATCTGGGGCACACTAGCGGTAGGTATATTTGGCTCAATGGCAGGATTTGATCAATTTCTATATCAGTTGGCTGGTGTAGGAGCAGCAGCAGCGTTCTGTTCGGTAAGCGCCTTTGTCATTCTATTTACACTGAAGTCTACCGTGGGTATACGAGTAAGCAAGGAAGAAGAACTGGAAGGTTTAGATATCCATGAACACGGTATGGATGCCTATGCGGATTTTAGACTGAATCAACATTAATAAAACAATAAAACGGAGCGTTTTGCAGAACGCTCCGTTAAATAACCATTTCAAAAAAATCAATTTTTACCATCTAACAGCTTCCTTTAGGAAGTATTTAAATATTGAAATATGAAAGCGATTACAAATACAAAATACGTAAAATTTCTACTTTTTGCAGCATTAGTACTATCGAGTTTCACATATGCTCAGGAAGAAGAAGAGGCAGAAGAGAAAAAATTCACAGTAAACGGAACCGTTGACGCATACTTCAGGGCAAACTTTAATTCGGCCAATTCTGGCGACAATTATTCCGCTCCTGGCAGCTCATTCGCGAACTTACCAGGATTTGCTCTGGGTATGGCAAATGTAGTTATAGGTTATGAAGGAGACAAAGTTGGGTTTGTAGGGGATCTTGTTTTTGGTCCAAGAGGAACAGATGCTATTTTCGCCTCCCCACTATATTCGGCAACAGGGAATATAGTTAATCAGTTATATGTTTATTGGAATGTAAGTGACAATGTTACTTTTACATTTGGAAATTTCAACACCTTTCTGGGTTATGAGGTAATTTCTCCCGCTGCCAATTTCAATTACAGCACATCTTATTTGTTCTCTTATGGCCCATTTAGCCATACCGGCCTTAAGGTAGATTTTGACCTGGGCAATGACTGGTCTGCAATGTTAGCAGTTATGAATCCTACAGACCTGACAGAATTTAATCCAACCGGAACATATGCTTATGGCGCACAATTAGGGTATAGTGGTCAATTCCTGAATTTATTGGCAGATGACGGTGCCTTTGAAATTGACTATACTGGTGGCTTCGATATTACAGACACTTTCTTCCTTGGTATAAATGCAGCTTATTTTGATGGTGCTGACGATACTGGTTTTGCCGGGGGTGCGTTGTATCCTCAATTAAAAACTTCTGAAAACTTCACCCTTGGATTAAGAGGAGAATATTTTGTAGAGACAGGAGATTTTGGTGCAATTGGAACAGGAATGGAAGACTCTAGCGTTTTGGCTTTGACATTGACAGGAAGCGCCACTATTGGTGATCTGATTATCAAACCAGAATTGCGGTTGGACAATGCTTCAGATGATGCATTTTTAGATGCCGACGGAGCACCTATTAAGAGTTTGTCGTCCTTTGTTTTAGCAGCGATTTATTCTTTCTAAATAACATTGTAGTTTAGTTATTTTTGGTTAATAAGTAAATTCAAGTCAACCCCGGTCTCTGGACCGGGGTTTTATTTTTTGAATTCCTTAACCCCAGCCAAAACCGATATATTCAGTAGATTGACCTTTGGAACTATAGGACAGGAGTATTTCTTATTATAAGCACAATATGGGTTATACGCCCTATTGAAGTCGATAATAATAGTATTTCCCCTGGGAATGGACAGGTCTATATACCTTCCTCCACTATAGGTGTACTGACCATTGGTAGCATCTAAAAATGGAAGAAAAAGATAATCTTCAAATCCTTCCTCTAACATAAGCTCCTGGTTTTGGTAGATTTCCAATTCAAATCTTTGGCCCAGTAACTCAAAACTGGCGATGCCATAAACCACCTCTCTGGATTTCCTTTCTGTTGTCGTCGGCATCATAAATGGAATGGCCGCCGGCGTTCTCAACAAATCAGCCACTACCCTGTAATTAGTATCAGGAGGAAAAAAATCAAGTCCGTCAAAATCTTTGCGGAATCTATCCGGTAAAGGCGAAGTTTCCGGATCTCTAAATTCTTCATTGAGTGATTGCTGAAAAGCAATAATTTCGCTTATAACGTCAGAAGCGCTTTCCTCAACAATGGAATCGGCTTCGTCCTTATATCTTTTGTCATCCTTGCAACCAAAGAATAGCGTTCCTAACACCATAAAAACAATCAACTTTTTGATCATAGTACATAATTATAAATCAAAAATACAACATAGGATTATTTTGGTTAGCTTTGATTAACCATAAGAATAATCATGAAACTATTAACGATTTGGAAGAGTGCAATTGTGTATCCATCATTATGGATCCGGGGCTGCTATTTTTAAATCGAAATAATTTCAACAAAACTGCACCCTGACGAAATCGTCAGGTTTTTTTTTGCCGTTATATGATGAAACGACTTTATTTTAATTATTTAAATTCTTTTAAGGACCTGTCTCCCGAAGTTTGGTGGCTGGCTTTGATTACGCTTATAAACAGGGCCGGCACCATGGTAATCCCATTTTTGTCCCTATACCTGACACAAGACCTGGGCCTCACCCTTGAAAATGTAGGCGTAATAATGAGCTGCTTTGGATTAGGTTCGTTGTTGGGCTCGTGGATAGGTGGGAAACTGACCGATCTTTTAGGGTATTACAGGGTCATGGTTGGCAGCCTGATTATTACGGGAATACTCTTTGTCCTTTTACAATTTTTAACGTCTTACTGGTCTGTTTGTATTGGAATTTTTGTCCTTATGGTCTTCGCAGACGCATTCAGACCAGCTTCCTATGTCGCACTTAGCGCCTATAGCAGGCCAGAAAACAAAACCAGATCGGTGACCCTGATCCGCCTGGCAATAAACTTGGGCTTTTCAGCCGGTCCGGCGCTTGGTGGTTTGCTCATCAGCTCTTTGGGATATTACGGATTATTCTGGGCAGATGGGAGTACCTGCATTCTGGCGGGGCTTCTATTGATATTCGTACTTAATCCCAAGAAAGCAAAAGTCCAGGACACCTTAAAGAATAAGCATCCGAAGTCTGCGTATAAGGACGGAACCTATTGGATATTTATTATTTCCATGATGTTGTTTGGATTTGTTTTTGTTCAATATTTCTCTACAGTGCCTCTATACTATAATGAAGCCAGAGCATTAAATGAATATCAAATAGGACTGCTGTTAGCAATGAATGGGTTCCTGATATTTGTTTTTGAAATGCCGCTGATCAAATATCTGGAGGTTAGGTCCTGGTCCAGAGTGAGCAATATGATCGCCGGCCTTACACTGGTTGGACTCAGTTTTGCAGTTTTAAATTTATTTTCCTGGGCAGGAATTCTTGTGGTGGGAATGCTTTTAATGACACTTGGAGAAATGATCGCCTTTCCATTCTCTAACGCATTTGCAATGGACCGTGCCAAAAGGGGAAATCAGGGAGAATATATGGCGTTATACACCATGGCGTTCTCCATATCGCATATTTTTGCTCACAATTCAGGGATGCAATCTATCGCAGCTTTTGGATATGAAATAACCTGGTATGCAGCCACCCTGGTTAGCCTAGTGGGTATTTTACTACTTTTATACCTAAGAAAACTAAATGCGAAGTAATGATTCCTGACCGACTAAATATACACCTCTTACTTTTACTGAACTTCGTGTTTATATTGGGCTGCAATTCAAAAAAGGAAGAACAAATTTCATCTGAAATTGTAGAGAGATACATACCAGACATCAATCCCGAAAGGTACAATGTCGCTTTTCTTATTATGGATGGCACTTATAATACGGAGCTCACGGCACCATTCGATATTTTTCAACATACTATTTATCGTGAAAACATCAAGGCTATGAATGTGTTTACAGTTGCCAATTCATTAAAGCCGGTAATTACTTTTGAAGGTGTTCGTATTTTGCCCGACTTTGATTATACCCGGGACAGCATTCCCCCTATAGATATTCTTGTGGTACCAAGTGCAGAACATCACCTGGATACCGATCTGAATGATAGTACAATGATAGAATTTGTACAGAAGACAGATAAGTCAGCGATGTTCATGACTTCCCATTGTGATGGTGCCTTTGTACTGGCAAAAGCGGGACTCTTAGATGGGGTAACTTCCACCACATTCCCCAGTGATATTTCTATTTATAAAGCGATGTTTCCAAAACTGAAAGTGGCAGATAATGTGCTATTTGTCCATGACGGAAAGTACATCACTTCGGCTGGAGGTGCCAGAAGTTTTGAAGCGGCCTTGTATTTATGTGAGTCACTATACGGAAAAGAAATTGCGGAATCGCTTGCTAAAGGCCTGGTTATTAACTGGGATCTCAATAGTTTCTCACACCTTATTCTTCAATAATTTCATAGCGTGCACCCTCCAGATATTCATCCACAATTTTATTGAATTCCGGCGTAATTCTTAAGAGTGCAGTGTGTGCTACATTATACAATTCCGATTTATTTTTATAGCCGTTTTTGAGCAACTCTTCAAGGTAAAAAAGTGCAGTTCCAAAATCTTCATTCCTGGCGCTTACCGAAATAATTTTTAAATAATACGGATAATTCCGCGGGTCAGTAATGGTTTTCAACATCCATAAAAATAGTATCGCTTCTTCATTTACCACATCCTCGGCCTGTTCAATATCAATATTATCTTCTACCAATGCATTCAAATAGCCAATTAACCTTTTTCCCATTTGCCTGTCGGCCAATTTTGATTTAGTCTGGTAATCTCTCAGCTCACCCATCTGATAGTTCCACCATCCTAAATTGTTATAATTAAGAGTTGTCACATCTTCCGTAAGGTTAAAATTATAGTCGTCCCGTATAAAGGATTCATTGAACAAGACAAAATTTTCGGCTCTCCTTTGTGCCCTGTATAATTTGTTTTTCTTTAACTCTCTTCGGCGGGTAATTATGGTATCCACCGCTGTCAACGGACGATAGATCCGAATAAGTTCAACCAGCAGTTCATAGGCATTGAGCAGCTGATTTGACCCAATTAACTCTTTAACCTTTTCATGATTCTGTTCTAAGGTACTCGCGATAAAAGCCGTGTCTTTTTCAATATTTCCTTTTGCCATTGCCGCAAGTGAAAGTATCTCCATAGCCCTTTCAAGATATTCCTGTTCCGGCCATTCATGCCCGCCGTCAAAAACTAAAAGATTATTGGGGAATTTGATTTTATTCAATACCTCTTCCCCGGTTAACATATCTGAATAATTGAAATCCTCCTTTCCGACTATCCCTATAAAATGGAAGGTATTTTCGGCAGCGAGAATCTCGGTGTTAGGTACGGCAGAACCCAATGAAATTACTCCGTCAATTTGTTTAATAAAGGTGGGCGCAAGTGCAGCCAGCTTTGCACCCGATGAAAATCCTGCGGTGTAGACCCGATCGTTGTGAATGGGGAAAATGGAAGCTACCATATTCACCATACGACCAGTTATCAATATGTTTTGGGAGAGCGATAAGCTATCTGAAAGGTTGTTAGAAGCTGCTAAAATAAACTTATGCTTATCCGCTGCAGCTTTAAATAGTCTCAAAACTTGCTTTGCACGACCTTCAGTGTCAAAAACAAAAATGACCGGCCATTTGCCCGAATTCTCAAAACTTGTAGGAAGATACATTGCAAAGCTCTCGGGAATAGAATCATTTATTCTCAATGAATCTGTAATTATTCCTTTTTTGATCTTGAATTGCTGGGCATTCAAGCCGGAAGAATTTATACAACCCAGGAGTATTAGAGATAAAAACAGTTGCTTCATATGCTGTGAAACTATCAAAAATCTAGCCAAAAATAACCATTTGGTTCCTCCCAAACCATGATATTGAATAATTGCCCTTTTCTCCTTATAACAAATACGTTGAATCATTACTGCCGCAATAAGACAAATACCAGCAACAACAGAATAATTGGGAGAAGTGAACATCCGAAAAAATTACCTTTTAAAGATAAAGAAAAATGATATCAGAATGTTGAATGTCATTTTAAACTGATTCAATCTACCCGCTTTTTTATAGGAGCATCCGCAACAACATCAGATAATATTATATGTGTCCTGGTTTCGCCATATTGAATTAATTTATCAATAAACTGTTCTAAATGAAATTGATCCTTGAGAACTACTTCCATGATAATATTTTCATTCCCGGTGATACGATAGCAATTAATAACTTCATCCAATGATTTGATAAGAGCCAGAAAGGGTTGCAATTTTCCCATAAAAGCTTTGAGCGTAATAATAGCTTTTAACTGATATCCTGCAAGGGTGTGAGACACTCTGGCATGGTATCCTTCTATAATACCCAGGTCCTCCATCTTCTTTACACGCTCTGCCACAGCCGGTGGTGTCAGACCTACTTTGCGTCCAATGCTGGCAAAAGATGCTCTTGAATTCTCTTGAAGCGCACGCAGTATACTCCAATTAAGTGTATCTATCTTAACTTTCAAAACTATTTATCATTTATATTTTACTTTATTAAGCTAAAATACAAAATCACCATTGAATTAAAAGATATTTTTCTGGAAATGAACGTAATTTTATTCTGTAATTGCTGAATTAGAAAAATGTCCCACAAGAGCTTAGGAAGCATTCCTGTATATAAAAAAGCATTAGATCTTTGCTCAATGAGCAGAGAGATTGTGTCGTACGTTAGTTACAACAAGGACCTCTTAAAACTTTATCAATCCAATAGCTTAAGAGACAGCATCGCAGATTCCTTACTCACAGATGCTATACTTATACCTCAGCAGATTGCTCAGGCAGAATCCTCAGGATGTCTGGCTGTCAGAATAAAAAGTGCCTCCTTTGTAAACGTCATGATCAGAAACATAAATTCTTACTGTAATGGCCTTGAGAAAGATGGGGTTAAGGAAACGGAATATTTGAATTTACTCAGAAGAGAAATAAGAAGTTTTCGTAAATCTTTCAAGGTTTGGCGCAAAGCAATCAGTAAAGGACGAAATGACCTGAGCTGGGGATTTAATGATTATATGGGTTACTAGCCAAAACTACCACTCCAATATTTTATAGGTTTACCTAAACTGACAGCAGTTTCACCTTATAAAAGTTAAAGCGAAATAAGACTCCCCTTTAATGAGATCCCGCCATCACTATGGCTCGGCCGGATAAGTGACTCACAAGCTCTGACTGCGGTTTCACCTTATCAGAGCTGAAGCGAAATAAGGCTCACCTTTAATGAGATCCCGCCATCGCTATGGCTCGGCCGGATAAGTGACTCACAAGCTCTGACTGCGGTTTCACCTTATCAGAGCTGTTCGCTACTTACATGTTTCTTCGGTATTGTCCTCCTACGCTAAAAAGTGCATTTGTTATCTGTCCTAAAGAACAGTGTTTGGTAGCCTCCATAAGCTGCTCAAAAATATTCTCATTATCTATCGCGGCTGCCTGCAGCAATTCTAATTGCTCTTTGCTCTTTTCGCCCTTCCGTAAGTGCAATGCATCCAGGGTACTTATTTGCGCTTGCTTTTCCTGTTCTGTTGCCCTGATTACTTCTGCCGGTAAGATAGTAGGCGATCCCCTGGAGCTTAAAAAAGTATTTACCCCAATAATCGGGAACTCCCCTGAATGTTTTAAGGTTTCATAGTACAAACTCTCTTCTTGTATTTTAGAACGCTGGTACATCGTCTCCATTGCTCCTAAAACACCCCCACGTTCCGTAATCCTATCGAACTCCATCAACACTGCCTCTTCTACCAATTCTGTCAATTCTTCAATTATAAAGGAGCCCTGCAATGGGTTCTCATTTTTTGCCAGTCCCAGTTCTTTGTTGATGATCAATTGGATTGCCATGGCCCTCCTAACAGATTCCTCAGTGGGTGTGGTAATAGCCTCGTCATAGGCGTTTGTATGCAATGAATTGCAATTGTCGTAAATGGCGTACAACGCCTGAAGCGTTGTACGTATGTCATTAAAATCGATTTCCTGTGCATGCAGACTTCGCCCTGATGTTTGAATATGGTACTTAAGCATCTGAGCTCTTGGATTTGCGCCGTATTTTTCTTTCATGGCCTTGGCCCATATTCTTCTGGCTACCCTGCCAATTACTGCATATTCAGGATCAATGCCATTGGAAAAGAAAAAGGAAAGGTTTGGGCCAAATTTGTTAATATCCATCCCTCTGCTTAAATAGTACTCTACATAAGTAAAACCGTTAGATAAAGTAAAAGCCAGTTGTGAGATAGGATTGGCACCAGCTTCGGCAATATGATAACCGGAAATTGAAACCGAATAAAAGTTTCTTACCTCCTTCTCAATAAAATACTCCTGAACATCACCCATTAACCTAAGGGCAAACTCTGTTGAAAATATACAGGTATTCTGGGCCTGGTCTTCCTTGAGAATATCTGCCTGTACTGTGCCCCTTACCTGCCGGAGTGTATTTTCTTTTATTTGTTTATAAAGCTCTGAGGGTAATACTTCATCTCCACTTACACCCAGAAGCATTAAACCGAGTCCATTGTTCCCTTCGGGTAGCGATCCATTATACTGAGGCTGTTTTGTTCCTTTTTTATTAAAGATGCCTTTTAACTTAGCTTTTATATCACTTTCCAGACCATTCTCCTTGACATATTTTTCGCAATTTTGATCTATCGCAGCATTCATGAAAAATCCTAAAAGCATGGGAGCAGGGCCATTTATCGTCATGCTCACAGAGGTCATAGAATTGCTTAGATCAAATCCTGAGTACAATTTTTTTGCATCATCCAGGCAGCAAATAGAAACGCCGGCATTACCAATTTTACCATAAATATCTGGTCGGTGACCCGGATCATTTCCGTAGAGGGTAACAGAATCAAATGCGGTTGAAAGCCGTTTAGCCTTCATATCCAGACTTACGTAATGAAATCTCCTGTTTGTACGTTCAGGGCCACCTTCACCGGCAAACATTCTTGTCGGATCTTCCTCTGTTCTTTTAAAAGGGTATAAGCCGGCGGTATAAGGAAATTCACCCGGTACATTTTCCTGTAAACTCCAGGTCAAAAGATCTCCCCATGCCTTGTATTTCGGCATTACCACTTTGGGTATTTGAAGATGTGAAAGCGATTCCGTATGAGTGGGTATCTCGAGGTCTCTTCCTCGCACCCGAAACCTGAAGATAGGTGCTTTAAAGCTTTGAACCTTTGCTTGCCAATCTAATATCGCCTGCCAATTATGTGGGTCCAGGTCCTTTTTGCACTTTTCAAATTCCTGTATTAAAACCTTAATAAAATCAGTATTCCCTTTGATTGTGGCCGCATTAATTATTTCATTTTCCTTTAGTCCATTACTATCCACAAAGGCGCTCATATCCTCTGAATGTACTCTGTCTAAATGCGAAAGTAGAGTGAGGTAAACACCATATAAAACTTGTGCAACCCCTGCCTGTTTTATCACCCAATGGTCATATTTTCGGTTACTTTCAGCTATTTCAGAAAGATATCTTGTCCTTGCGGGTGGTATTATGAAAATTTTCTCAGAATCCTCTTTCACCAACTCGGACTTAGATTTGAGTTCCGATGCCGTTTTTTGAATTATTTTATCTAATACGGCTCTGTATAGACGGTTCATTCCCGGGTCATTGAACTGAGAAGCGATAGTACCATATACCGGCATTTCGTCCATGGCTGTTTCCCATAGCCCGTGATTTCGCATATATTGTTTTTTTACATCACGTAGTGCATCCAGGGCTCCCCTTTTATCATATTTATTTAAGGCAACCAGATCCGCAAAATCTAGCATATCTATTTTCTCCAGCTGGGTAGCTGCACCAAACTCGGGAGTCATAACATACAGAGACACATCACTATGCTCAATTATCTCGGTATCTGATTGCCCTATACCAGAAGTTTCCAGAACAATAAGGTCAAAAGAAGCTGCTTTCAAAACATCAACAGCCTCCTTTACATGTTTGGATAAAGCGAGATTGGACTGTCTCGTTGCCAAAGACCTCATATATACACGATCATTGTTTATTGCATTCATGCGTATACGATCTCCAAGTAAAGCACCTCCGGTTTTTCTTTTGGAAGGATCAACAGAAAGAATTCCTATATACTTCTCTGGAAAATCGACTAAAAATCTGCGTACCAATTCATCCACAAGACTAGATTTCCCGGAACCGCCGGTACCCGTGATCCCCAAAACAGGAACATTCTTTTTCGAAGCATTTTGTGACCCAAAAAGTGATGTAAACTCGTCATGTCTGTTCTCCGCCAGGCTGATTAGCCTGGCAATTGTATTTATATTATTTGCCTTTAATTCATCCTCAAGGCTTTTGTCCTTACCTAATTTCAAAGCTGGTACGGGAAAGTCGCTATTTTGAACCAGATCATTGATCATCCCTTGTAAACCCATTTGACGTCCGTCATCAGGAGAGTAAATTCGGGCGATACCATAGTCCATCAGCTCCTTTATTTCTTTAGGAAGTATAACCCCTCCCCCTCCTCCAAAAATTTTTATATGCCCGGCACCTTTTTCAAGAAGAAGGTCATACATGTATTTAAAGTACTCGTTATGACCACCCTGATACGAAGTCATGGCGATGGCGTTGGCATCTTCCTGTATTGCACAATCCACGACTTCGGTCACACTGCGATCATGTCCTAAATGAATTACTTCCACACCGGTAGCCTGAATAATGCGACGCATGATATTTATAGCGGCATCATGCCCGTCAAACAACGACGCTGCCGTTACAATACGCACTTTATTTTTAGGGGTATAAATTGTTGTATTCTTCATTGCTAATAAATAGGCAAATTTGCCATCGCAATTTACAGAAAATGCAAAAAAAATCCGATTGCAATCAGAATTTTATAAAAATTGACAAAAACACTACCTCTGCATTACTAATATTCTAATTTTACATTACTAAAGATCAAATTGTGCAAGCAACTATACTTATACTGTGTGAAGACCAGACCGGAATTATCAGTGCCGTTACCGGCTTTATTCATAAACACGGCGGTAATATTATATATCTGGACCAGCATGTTGACCAGCAGGTAGGTAAATTTTTTATGCGGATCGAAAGTGATTTCAAAGACAAGCTTGCCATAGCTGATGATTTTAGAAGTGCTTTTGACAAGGAACTGGCAATTCCTTACGAGATGAAATGGCGTATATATACTGCAAATGACAAACCTAAAATGGCCATTTTTGTTTCCAGGTATAACCATTGTTTATACGATTTGCTCAGCAGGTTTAAATCTGGTGAACTACAGGTTTCTATTCCGTTTATTTTGAGTAACCATAAAGATATGGAATATGTGGCAAGGCAATTTGATGTGCCATTTTACTTCGTACCTGTTCTCAAAGACCGGAAATCAGAAGCTGAAGACCGTCAGCTGGAATTACTAAAGCTGTACGAAATAGATTTTATTGTGCTTGCCCGGTATATGCAGATTATAACGCCTAAAATTGTCTCCCATTTTCCAAACAAAATCATCAATATTCATCACTCATTTCTACCGGCATTTGCAGGAGCTAAACCCTACCATGCTGCCTTTGAAAGAGGAGTTAAGATAATTGGCGCAACGAGTCATTATATAACTGACGAATTGGACGAGGGACCCATAATTGCTCAGGACGTAACTACGGTCTCGCACTCGCAAACGGTAAGTGATTTTATTTCAAAAGGGAGAGATCTGGAAAAGATTGTGTTGGCCAGGGCGGTACAATTACACTGCGACAGAAAAACCATGGTTTACAATAACAAAACAGTCATTTTTTCTTAATAGATCATATATCTGCAAGTTTGTCGTTATAGTAATGATATTATAAACATTATTTCTGTTTTAATCCCCTTGGTATGGTCAAAAGAGTATTTCTATTTGTCGCTATTTTTCAATTCTTTGGATGTGGTGAACTACAAGATGTTGTTAATCAGCTCCCGGGCGGCGGATCGCCCCTTAGCACGGCCCAAATTGCAAACGGGCTAAGAGAAGCATTGAATATGGGAATAGATAAACAAGTTTCTAAACTCACTGCCGAAGACGGATTTTACAAGAATGAACTGGTCAAAATAATATTGCCGCAAGAATTGCAAAAAGTAGATCGGACCTTAAGAGATATTGGACTTGGTAATCTTGCAGATGAAGGTCTGAAAGTTTTGAACCGGGCCGCTGAAGATGCAGTTGGTGAAGCTACTCCTATTTTTGTAGCAGCCGTAAAAGATATAACATTCACCGATGCCAGAAATATCTTGCTGGGTAAGGACAATGAAGCAACACAATATTTAATTGGGACTACCCGGGATCCACTTTATGATAAATTTAATCCGGTGATCAAAAACTCATTTGCAAAAGTTGGAGCAGATCAAATTTGGCACAATTTAATTACAAAATACAATAGCCTGCCTCTTACCAATAATGTGAATCCGGACCTAACGGATTATGTAACAAAGGAGGCGCTGTCCGGGGTGTATACCATGATTGCCGTTGAAGAAAAAGAGATACGAAACAATCTCTCATCGAGGACTACAGTATTGTTGAGAAAAGTATTTGCACTACAGGACTGATTGATTGTTTTAATTCTTAGGGTCCACATACAATATTCAAATATAATCTTGCGTTATCCTTAAATAGCAAATGACTTAGTTTTTGTACTAAGGTTATATAGTAGAAGGAAATAAGTAATTGCTAAATCTTAGATAGAATTTTTTGAGTTAGTATTTTTTGAGTTAGTTAGTTTTAAACCCTGATGTTCCCATCAGGGTTTTTTATGTCCCCAGATCAATTTATGGCCGCGATAATGGCACACCATTTTTGTACTATATGATGGTAATAAGCTTGCGCAAGAGGTAAATTATTATCGGGTGTTACCTTTTTTAAGACAATTTTAAGATTCTGTACTTCGATATTTGGCTAATTTCCAAGTGCTAATTCATCATCAATCAAAAATGGAGCGGACCAGCATTGTTTTACTTCTCTTGCTCTTCCACAGTTATTGTTACCCCATAACCCCTATAGGATATGTGGCTAATATAGCTACGTCTAATTTATTTTCACCACAAAAATCGGTGACATACGCTGATCAGCAGTATCTGGAGCAAAATTACAGCAACGCCTTAGAAGCTTATAAATCTGCCCTTGAAGACCCCTCTGTTGATGTGCCTTATGTTTATAAAAAATTAGCGCTTTGCCAGGCACAACTGGGGAACGCTAAAGAGGCTGCAGAATATGCCGAGTTTTATCTGGTGAACGATTTTAAACCCATGTTTCTATTCAATGAAAACTTTGCAGCGGTTCAAAATTCGGACGAATTCAAGGAAGTTGTTAGTTCCTTCAGTCCAAAAATGACCGTCTGGGCTTTCGCGTATCTCTACGTGGCGCTTATTGGATTCTATATTGCCATAATTATAAATTTTAATAATAAGATCGATAGAATTGCCAGGATTCTGATAAGTGCATTCGTATTTATTCATTCCTTATTTATCTTACATATTTACCTTTCTGTAACCAACTACCAATTCCAATTTCCAAACTCCTACAGGATGTCCACCGCCTTTTCATTCCTGTACGGCCCACTGCTTTACTTCTATTTTAAAAGAATTACCAAACAGTACGAGTTTAAAATAACAGATCTCCTGCATTTACTGCCAACTGTACTTTTGCTGTTCTATTTACTTCCCATTTATGCCCTTCCCGGTCCTGAGAAACTGCATATTTTACTCACCGAGACAGCAGACAACCTCAGTTCGGATGGCAGAACTTTTCTGGTGGTAATTGTCACCTTAAAATTGACTTCTTTAATCATCTATGGTTTCTTTATCAGGAAACTATATTTGGAGAGTAGAGGAAATAAGGATTTGCGTCTTAACAATAAAAATTGGCAACGAAACATATATATAATTCATTTCTCGTACATCATTACCTACGCCTTCTACGGGACCTTAATAATCTACGAGCTGGATTCGGGAATTTTCTATCACCTTCAGGTGGCAAGCATGTCCTTGCTTGTGGTATTTGTTGGATATTCTGCCAATGTGCAGCCGAATCTTTTCAGCGGCTTATACTCATATGACAATCAGTTATTGTTCAAATACAAAAAATCCGGACTGACCAGCAGTCTTTCCCAGGAACTAAAAGAACAACTGATACGATTATTTGATGAGGAAAAAATATTTAAGGACAGCGATATCAGTCTTGAGGTTGTAGCTTCAAAACTCAACACCACCAGACATAATGCATCTCAGGTTATAAATGAACATTTTCAGGTCAGTTTTCACGAGCTAATCAATACATACAGAATACAGGAAGCCAAGAAAATTCTCGACAATGACCACAAAAAAAACCTCAACATAATAGACGTTGCCTATGAAGTTGGCTACAACAATAAGGTAACCTTTAACAAGGCATTTAAGAAGGGTACCCAGCTGACTCCCAGTGAGTACCAAAAAATATTCGTCAAATCCTAGGCGTAAAAATCTAGTAAACTTTCATCGGAAAAGTAAACGTTTATAAGCCTTTCCTCCCTTTTGTGCCGAAGCTACTTACTTTGGCCACATAACTAGCTAATGTAAATAATGCAGCTCTGGAAAGGTACTCCTTTTGAAGACACTCTTTGGTCTCATTTTATTTGGGTATTTATTTGAATTAGTCATCAATACACTTCAGGGCTGCTTCTTACATTTAACTCAATCTTTAAATTAATATGAAAAAAAAATGTAATTGGCTGTGCATGCTTTTCCTCCTGGGAATTAGTTTTGCACAGGCACAACAGGAAAAAACGGTATCTGGTACCGTTACTGACCAAAATACCATCCCATTACCTGGGGTGAATATCTTGGTAAAAGGAACCACCACAGGAACACAATCAGATTTTGACGGCAACTATTCTATAACAGCGATTATAGGTGACGTCCTGGTCTTTTCTTATCTGGGACAACGGACTACTGAAAGAACGGTAGGGGCAGAAAACACCATTAATGTATCCATGGAAGAAGACGCACAGGCTTTGGAAGAAGTGATTGTAATTGGATATGGTAATCAGGAGGAAAAGAAAATTATTCAGAACGTAGGTATCGTGAAGGAAGAGGCCATAGAAAACCTTCAGGTGGTTTCAGCAGATCAATTGCTACAGGGACAGTCTGCAGGTACCCAAATAGTAAATGCCTCAGGGGTACTTGGATCGGCAGCTGTTATTCGTGTAAGAGGTGTTAACTCTATCAATTCTGGTAGTCAACCTTTGATAGTGATCGATGGTGTACCAATTACTGATACCGCAGGAAACACATTAAACCGCGGAGGTAATACAGGGATAAATCCACTTTCTTATGTAAATCCGAATGATATTGCCTCATTAACCGTATTAAAGGATGCGGGAGCAACATCGATATATGGATCAAGAGGTGCAAACGGGGTAATTCTGATCACTACCAAAAAAGGAAGAAGGAATTCCAAGGCGACAGTTACCCTTGATGTAAATACACAATATTCTCAGTCCACGGACGTACCTGATATTCTGACAGCGGATGAATTCAGACAATTTAAATCCGAAGTTGCCACCTTGCAAAATGGCACTGCAGTTTCTCCGGAAGATTTAGGACTAGGTGCAATAGGTTCCGGAGGTACCGATTGGTTAGGTGGAGTTCAGCGCACAGGAATTTCACAAAATTATAACCTTGGAGTAAGAGGGGGAAGCGAAAAAACTTCTTATTTCTTTGGCCTGGACTATCAGGATACTTCTGGTTTTATAATTGGCAATGACCAGCAAAGAGCTGGAGGGCGAATCAATATAGACACCGATGTCAACGACTGGCTAAAAGCCGGGATGAATCTGGGAGTGACAAATAACCGCCTTAACAGGGTTGGGGTAGAAAACAATATCAACGCGCCTTTTACCACAGCCTTTCTGCAAAGTCCTGTAGTAGAAGCATATGATAGCGAAGGGAATTTTGCCCAGTCGGGTTCATTTATACCTAACATTTTTGCCCGGGTAGCGCTAGATTTTGATGAATTAAAGACCTTTAGAGTTATAGGGAATGCCTATACAGAAGTAAGTCCGTTTGACGGTCTGACCTGGCGTTCCGAATTCGGGATGGACAAGTTAACGGTGGAAGAAACGACAAGGAATGCGGAATTCAATACTCCCGGCGGGGCAGCACAACAAATCTATGTTTCTGAAGAACGCTGGTTGACAAATCAAACGCTTAATTATACACCTAATCTTGGTGAGAATCACACTTTGACAGTGCTGGCCGGTTTAAATTATGAGGAGACGCTGAGAACCAGGTTAAATGTTACTGCCACAGGATTCCTAACTGATGGCTTGAGAAACGTGGGCTCAGGCGCCACCCCTTCAATTTTAAATGGAGATAGGTTTCCTTCTCGTCTTTTTGGCTTATTTTCAAGGGTCACATACGATTATAAAGGGAAATATTTGGTTGAAGGTTCCATCAGACGAGATGGTTCTTCGCGATTTGGTAAAAACAACCGTTTTGGGTATTTCTGGTCCGCCGCTGCCGGTTGGGTAATCTCGGAAGAAAATTTTCTCGAAGATGTAAGCTGGATAGACTATTTATCAGTTAGAGCAAGTATTGGAACAGTTGGTAACGATCGTTTAGGTACCTTCCCATCTCTCGGATTGTTTAACGCAGGAGGATTTGGTGACTACAACGGCGAATCCGGGGTAGTTCCAAACCAGCCCGAAAATCCGGACATTAAATGGGAAGAAAGTGAAACACTTGATATCGGTTTCAAATCTACTTTCTTTACCGGCCGACTTAGTTTTAACATGGCATACTTTAAGAAAACGACAAGCGACCTTCTTTTAAACCAGCTATTACCTCCACAAACCGGCTTTACGAGTATCAGCCGAAATATAGGTGAAATGGAGAACAAAGGTTGGGAATTTGAAATAAGTACAGTTAATGTGAGAACAGAAAAATTTGAGTGGCGTACCAATTTTAACCTCACCACCATTGATAATACTGTAAATAAATTGAATGCCGATGCGGCTACCGATGCACAGGGAAGAAGAATCATAGACGGAACCTCTCAAAGAGCAATTGAAGGAGAATCCCTGAACAACTTTTTCCTTATTCGATATATGGGTGTAAATCCCCAAACCGGTGATGCCGAATGGTTGGATATTGATGGTAACGTAACCAACAACCCCGGTTCCGGAGATCGGGTGATAGTTGGAAGTCCGCTTCCAGATTTTTCCGGAGGTATGACGAATACATTTAAATATGGAAACATGGATCTTTCCGTTTTAATGAATTACTCTTATGGTAATGACGTTATGATAGATGGCTTAAGATTCGCAGATGGTAACGATGCCATTGGTGGTATTGTGAATATAAGAACTCAAAACCTAAATTACTGGCAAAGCCCGGGCGATAACGCATTCTTACCAAGCCCAACCAGCTCTACCTTTAATTTATTCAATCAACGGTCTTCCGTACAATTACTGGATGCATCTTATTTGAGAGTTAAAAATATCACTCTTGGATACAACCTTCCGCAAAATGCTATTGACAGACTGGGTGGATTTATTGCAGGTGTTCGTTTTTATGCAACAGCTACCAATCTCATTACATTTAAAAAGGATGAAATGAAGGGAATAGATCCGGAGGTAACCGACGATATAGATCCAAGGTTCCAGGGAGAATCCTTTTTTACAGCACCACAATCGAAGTCTTTATCCTTAGGAGCAAGAATAACCTTTTAAAAAAATAGCAATGAAAACATATAAAATAATAGCAATACTTTTCGTGCTTATTAGCATTGTTTCCTGCGAAAAACAACTGAATGTAGTACCGGAAGATAACGTTGCCTCAAATACTGTATTTAGCAGTTTTGCAACCATCAATGGTGCGGTAGTAGGAATTTACAGTAAGAACCAAAGTGGGGATTTAAATGGAAACCCACAGTTGATGTCCGATTTTATGGCCGACAATGTCGCCTTCGTAGGAAGTTTTCCTTCACTTCAGGAGGTTGACCAGTTCCAAACTTTGGCAACAAATACAACTATCGATAACATTTGGCTGGATGCTTATGAGCTCATAGGGGCCGCTAACAATGTGATTGTAAATTTACCGGATGTTAACCCCGAAGATGTAACAGGTCTTACTGATACAGATAAGACAGTTTTTGTCGCAGAGGCAAAATTTCTAAGGGCTCTGACCTATTTTCAATTGGTCAACCTGTTCGCACAACCATTTCAACAGGGCGGAGGTGCCAATTTGGGAGTACCTATCGTAACCAAGCCCTTTGAAGGAGGAGATATTGCCGAATTTCAATTGGAAAGATCGACAGTTAATGAGGTTCACGCCTTTATAGAGCAGGACTTATTAGACGCTGCGGCGGCCCTACCTGCAAATAATGGTCTTAGGGCCGGGGCTATAGCGGCAAGAGCACTTTTAGCCAGATTGTACCTTTACAGGGAGCAGTGGGCAAATGCAGCCAGTTTTGCAAACCAGGTAATAAATTCAGGGGAATACGCCCTGGCAGGGGATTATGACTTCTACGATGACAATCCGGGATCTTCTGAAAATATATTCTCAGTAATCAACACACCAACTGACGGGCCACAGGATGAGAGTGTACCGGGATCAGATGAAGTCTATGTCAATTTTTATAACCCCTCTCCCGGAGGTAGAGGTGACGCTCCTTTTAGCCCGGATTTGATTGCAGCTTTTGCAGCCGAACCAAATGATTTGAGGTTTACGTCATTAGCCCAAGCCGCATTTGATGCGCAGAACAACGATACTTTTTTTACAACCAAGTATCCGGATGTTGTGAACAATGCTTCTGATGGGATGGTTCTGAGAATAACCGAAATGTATCTGATTAGAGCCGAAGCAAATCTTCGTGCCGGGACATCTGTAGGAGATAGCCCGTTAAACGATATTAATTTGCTACGCTCGCGGGCAACGCTTGCGCCTTTAGGTTCCGTTGACCTGGACGTTATTCTTTTGGAGCGGAGAAAGGAACTCTGTTTTGAAGGACACAGAAGAATGGATCTGCTGCGCAACAATCAAAATCTACGTCCTGGTGGTGGAGCAGATTCCGCTCCGGGTGCCGATAAAGTGATTTTTCCCATAGTGGATGACGAGATTACGAACAATCCCAATATCACACAGAATCCGGGTAATTTCTAAAAAATTGAAACTCATTTAACAAATAGACCATTAAGACCAATTCCTGTTTTAATGGTTTTTTTGTTCAAAATGGAATTGTGTAACCCGCATTTGAAAAGCAGCCCATTGATAGAATTCTTATATTTGATCAGCTAATTATTACTGTATAATAAGTAGGTTACCAAAGATGAAAAAACTTTTAATTGCAACCCTGTTACTGATTGGCGCTAACCTTGCCGCCCAGATTCAAAATCCGCAATCTAACAATTTGAGCGACCTGCAATTTTACATCCGAACAAATAATCCTTCTCATAATGCGGCAGAAGGTTCCAGATATCTGACAGACGACTTCCTTCCTGCCAGGATAAACGGAATTCAAAATACCCAGCTGGTCCGTTTCAATGTTGCGGACAATATCGTGGAAGTAAAAAAAAGTACTAACGAAATAATGGCTTTGTCATTTACGGAAGGATACACTATAACGATACAGGACGGCTCATCCAGGGTATATCAAACTCATTCCTATACAGATAAGGATGGCAAAAGGCAAACCACCTTTTTTGAATTACTGTACCAAGAAGGCAATTTTAAACTGTTTTTAAAGGAGAATATCAAATTTACTCCCGCAAAAGCCGCTAAGAGTGGATATGAACCTGCAAAACCTGCAAAATTTACCAGGGGTAATGATACGTTTTATATCAGCGGTTTGGAATCGGACAATAAAATGTTAACCCTACTTCCCAAAAAACGTAAAGATTTTGTACAAATTTTTGGCGAACACGCCACGGTAATGGAGAAGAAAATAAAAGCCGATAAGTTGGATTTAAAAAATGAAGATGAGCTAACAATACTGTTCAAAGCCTATTTTAAACTTTTATAATGGTAAACAGCGTAGCTGGATGGAGGCAAGCGTAAACTTTCATCGGAAATAGTAAACGTTGATAAGCCTTTCCTGAAAACCAATAAAGAAATGTTTACTTTATTAAAAATTAGAATCAATTGTAAAGGCAGCCCTGAACACATACTTCTAAAAAAACTTCTGTCTCATTTTTTAGACTGTAATTATTTGAATTAGCTATCAATAAATATCAGGGCTGCATTTTACTCAATCTGCTACAATCCTTTCCTATACTTTCGCCAATCCATTAGGAAACTTTGTTTACTTAATTTTCCTGTAAAGGCCATCGAATGCAATATTGACGACTACATCATTTTGAAGCACCTCCCAAAGTTGGCGCACCGTTCCATCTTCATTCAATGTCCAGCTAATCCTATTTATATACAATTTTCCATCGGGCCTTTTATACGCATCTGAAGATAATATCATCTGATTTCCCTCTCTTTTACCTTTCAATTTTAAATTGTTGCCCGTATTGTCTACCCAAAGTTGCTCCCACTGCTTTGTCCGTAAATTAAAGTAATTGGTACTGGTACCGGTAAACCCGGGAGAAGCACTTGTCCAGTTCTCTTTCAACACACAGCCGTTCTGTTCCTTAACAATAGTGTTCTCTCCTGCGGCCGTACCGTCAGTATTGGTTACCTCCCAACTACCTAACCAAAAATCAAATGCTTTGTGATCGGCTGTACAGCAGGGACAACTTTCGGTCTGAGCAATTGCTATAAAACAGTTAAGAAGTAAGGCCATTATAATTAAGTGCTTTTTCATATAATAGGGTATTTTGGCTTCTTATAAAAATACAAAAAACTACGTTTTTGGCCGGGTTTTAGTCCTTTGTTCTTGTTGCTAGGAATATTGCTTTTTCGGATGAAATTGGAGCTATAAATGAGCGACTCATTAAATAAACGTTAAAAAATAGATAAATCACCTGATTTTTAGTTGAATACCCATCCATGTCAACATCCAAAACCTTGTTTTGACCGTATATTTGTAAGAACTAAGAAAAAGGCAATGGAAAATCAGTATTGTAAAGTTGGAGCAATTACCCCTATCAATCAAGGAAGACAGGCAATCGTGCTATTAGAATTCCAATATCAGAACTTTATGGAGAAGGCAGCGAATATGGATTATGCCGATGCCAAATTGCGAGAATTTTTTGAGCAGAAAGCGCTTAAAATCCAAAAGATGCTCGAAAAATTAGTTTGAGTTAACTGCTATTTCTTTGATGCCAAAATTGTGGCCATTTGTTGCTGTAGTTCTGTGGCTTTAATGGCAGCCATCCTATCAAAGTCTTTTCCCTTTGAAGCATAAATAATTCCTCGGGCAGAATTTACCAGCAGCCCCACATCTTTATTCATTCCGTAACGGCAGACCTCATTCAGATTTCCTCCCTGTGCCCCTATTCCAGGAACCAAAAGAAAATTATCAGGTATTATTTCTCTAATTCCAGATAAATATTCGGCCTTGGTTGCCCCAACAACATACATTAGATTTTCAGAATTGTCATAAGTCTTCGAAGTTTCTAAAACCTCCTTATACAATTCGCGATTTCCTACAAGCCTGGTCTGATAATCAAAAGCCCCTTCATTTGAAGTGAGGGCAAGTAGTATGGCATGTTTGTTTTTAAAGGCTAAAAATGGCTCAACAGAATCCCTGCCCATATACGGAGCAATGGTGATTGCGTCAAAATTCAACTCTTCGTAAAATGCCTTTGCATATCTTGTGGAAGTATTTCCTATATCTCCCCTTTTTGCATCTGCAATAGTAAACACCTCCGGGTAGTTCGAATTTAAATATCCAATTGTTTTTTCCAGGGATTTCCAGCCCCGGAGTCCGTAAGCTTCGTAAAATGCCGTATTGGGTTTATACGCTACGCAGAGGTGGTGTGTAAGGTCTATAATGGCCTTGTTGAATGCAAATATGGGATCTTCATCGTTTAGTAAATGTGGAGGAAACTTATTCATGTCCGGATCCAATCCAATACAGAGAAAGGATGCTTTTAAATGAATTTGTTCAATGAGTTGTTGGGTGGTCATTGGTCTATACTTGGACTTGAAATACTTTTGTTTTTAGTTTTAATATGAAAACACAGCATCAAACTATTTCCGTGCTACAACAATGTGGACGTTTAAAATATTTCTGAAGCTTCTTTTAGTTTTTCTGTATTCTCAACCAGACTCAGCTCATCAATAATTTTTTGAATGTCCCCATTGATGATATTCTGAAGATCATAAAGTGTTAAACCAATTCGATGATCTGTTACCCGCCCCTGTGGATAATTGTATGTTCTGATCTTTGCTGATCTATCTCCGCTACTTACCTGAGAATTTCTTTTGGCGGCATCCTCCTCCTGCCTTTTGGCTAATTCCAAATCATAAAGTCGCGAACGTAATACCTTAAAAGCCTTGTCTTTATTCTTATGTTGTGATTTCTCATCCTGACATTGCGCAACCAATCCGGTTGGAATATGCGTTAAGCGCACCGCGGAATAAGTGGTATTAACAGATTGTCCCCCAGGCCCTGAAGAACAGAAAAAATCGATTCTTACATCTTTCGCTTCTATTTGGACATCAAAGTCCTCTGCCTCTGGCAGAACCATTACAGTGGCCGCACTGGTATGCACCCTGCCCTGAGTTTCGGTTTGGGGAACTCGCTGCACCCGATGTACGCCTGCCTCAAATTTAAGAGTACCGTATACATCTTCCCCGCTAACTTCAAATTGTATTTCCTTGTATCCTCCGCTTGTCCCTTCACTCAAATCTATGATATTGGTTCTCCATCCTTTAGATTCACAGTACTTGGCATACATCCGAAAAAGATCTCCGGCAAAAATACTAGCCTCATCACCTCCAGTTCCTGCCCGGATCTCCATGACCACATCCTTGGCATCTTCCGGGTCTTTTGGGATTAATAAGAATTTAATTTCATCTTCAAGCTTGGGCAGGGCCTCCCTGGCTTCGTCCAGTTGCATTTTGGCCATTTCCAGCATCTCTGTATCACTGCCATCTGCAATAATCTCTTCCGCTTCACTGATATTATTGCTCAATTCTATATAGGTATCCCTCTTATCCATCAATAATTTCAGATCTTTATACTCCTTATTTAGCTGCACATATTTCTTTTGATCAGAAATGATATCAGGCTGGATAATCAGGTCAGTAACCTCGTCAAATCGTTGCTTTACAATATTTAATTTATCAATCATACAGTTACTTCACTTATACTGCGAATTTACAACTTTTTTGGAGGTAATTATTGACTCTTACCAAAGCGGAATAGCAGATGCTTGAGGCAAATAGCCGTATAGGTACTTCATTTCCCAACTAATACACCATTGCTCCTGAATACATTATCATCATCATCAAGTATGACAACTTCGGTACCATCGAGCTGATTAATTAATGCCAGACCCAATTTTTTACCTAGTATATAAACTGCGGTTGATAATGCATCACACAACTCAGCACTTTTTGCCAAAACTGTAACCTTACGCAGCCCCATGGCCGGATAGCCTGTCTTAGGATTAATAATATGAGTATATCTTTTACCATTAAGGGTTACATAGTCCCTGTGATTCCCTGAGATTGCAACAGAAGATTCTACAAGCGGCAACCATGAAAAGAATACCCCCCGCCCCGTTGGATTATCTACGCCGATAAGCCACTTTTCACCCGTTGCCTTTGTTCCCCAAGTAGTGATGTCCCCGGAAGCATTGATCATACCAGCCGGCACTTGTTTGGACACCAGCAGTTCCTTTGCTTTATCAGCTGCATATCCTTTTCCAATAGCTCCAAAACCTATTTTCATGCCTTTTTCCTTCAAATAAACTGTGCTCTCAATAGGATTGAGTACTATTTTTCTGAAACCCACTTTTGCCATTGCCTTCTTTACCTCAGCGGATGTAGGCAGGTACTCCATACTGCCATCAAAACGCCAAAGTTCGTCTAAGGCTGCATAGGAAATATCAAAAGCTCCAAAAGTGATTTCTGATATCTGTATAGCCCTTTCAATTAACTTAAAAAGTTCCATACTAACTTTTACAGGTTTTATCCCTGCATTTTTGTTGATAATAGTAGTTTCGGATTCAGGATCCCAGGAAGAAATCAATTTTTCAATTCTCTGTACTTCGGCTGCCGCTTCTTCGATATTAATATAGCCGATTTCTTCGCTCTGTGCTACCACCGTTATCTCAAATGGGCTGCCCATTAAAGGAATTGTTCTTCTGACGGTAACATTTACCTTCTCCTGGGCCTGGACAGCGGGGAGGAATAAAATCAGGTAAAGTAATACCATCCAAGATTTCACTTAGCGATAGATTTTTGATTTATTTAAAATAACCACAAGGGTCATCTGCTCACAGATCAACAGAGAAGATCAGAAAAACAGATAAGCGCTATCCGATATCCAAAATCTGAACCAAATGGTTATTCGAAAACTCTTAGGATATTACCGTTTAACTCTGTATTAAATATTTTCAAAGGATTATTGGTAATAGCATTCAGGGGCGTACCAGTTTGTGAGAACTCCGAGCCGTGTGTAAAACAGTGAAAAATACCACCATCATCTTCAACAAATCGAACCTGATCTGTTTGCTGATGACTGCATATCTGACTGGCAGCGATAAAATTTCCTTGCAAATTTTTAACTACCACAACATAATCCTTTAGTATAAAATCCCCATTATTTGCCAATGCTGCTCCCTCGGCAGAATCCAGATCAATTGTAAAATCAATTCCTGTGGGAATGGGTACCATATTGATGTCTTCACCATCGCTAGAACATCCGTGTAAGCATGGAAATGTTATCGCAAATGCGGCTCCTGCTCCTAAACTTCTCAAAAATTTCTTTCTTTCCATAACGCAATTTTAATAGGTATTATAGTTCACTTAAGTATCAGCTATACGGTTTAAGAAACCGTTGAGATACTATTGGGGCTGCTTTTAAATAGTAGTATCACATAGCCGGATTTACCACTATTTTGCTATAAAAATAACGTGCTAAATAAGGGAATCGTATACCTTAATATACAAAGGTGCCATATGGGCTGGTAATGGTGAGCTTTTTGGACGAATAATCCTCAACCCTTCCAATAATTCTGGCATCCACATCAAAAGCTTTGGAAATGTTAATGATATCTTGTGCAATATCCTGATTCACATATAGTTCCATGCGGTGGCCACAGTTGAAAACCTGATACATTTCGCACCAATCCGTGCCCGATTGCTCCTGAATTAATCTAAATAAAGGGGGAACAGGGAACATATTGTCTTTAATGATATGTAATTGATCTATAAAATGAAGGATTTTTGTTTGTGCTCCTCCACTGCAATGGACCATACCGTGCAGCTCCTGAGAACTGTATTTTTCCAGAATTTTCTTAATGATCGGCGCATAAGTTCTGGTAGGTGACAATACCAGTTTACCTGCATCCAGAGGAGCGTCCTCTACAGCTTCCGTAAGTTGTATTTTTCCTGAGTATACGAGTTCTTCAGGCACAGAGGGGTCATAACTTTCCGGATATTTTTCACCTAAGTATTTTGAAAAAACATCGTGTCTTGCCGAGGTGAGTCCATTACTCCCCATGCCACCATTGTATTCCTTTTCATAAATGGCCTGCCCAAAGGATTCAAGGCCAACTATTACATCCCCGCTCCTTATATTGGCATTATCGATCACTTTGGATCGTTGCATTCTTGCAGTAACGGTAGAATCCACGATTATTGTACGAACCAAATCGCCTACATCAGCAGTTTCTCCTCCCGTGGAATGTATTAGAATCCCGTGTTCCCCCAGATCGGATATCAGCTCCTCAGTTCCATTAATAATCGCAGAAATCACCTCTCCGGGTATCAGGTTCTTATTTCGACCAATTGTCGATGATAACAGAATATGGTCAGTAGCCCCTACACAAATCAGATCATCGATATTCATAATCAGGGCGTCCTGGGCAATTCCTTTCCATACAGATATATCGCCTGTTTCTTTCCAGTACATATAGGCCAAGGACGACTTGGTACCGGCTCCGTCGGCATGCATTACTAAACAATATTCTTCATCCTGAGTAAGATGATCCGGAACAATTTTACAAAAGGCTTTGGGGAAAAGGCCTTTATCTATATTTTTAATGGCCTTATGTACATCTTCTTTTGAGGCCGAAACGCCTCTTTGATTATATCTATCACCGCTAACTGAAGCCATTAATCGAATTTTGGGACAAAAATAAAGGAATCCATAAATAATGCGAATAAAATGTCTGCTTTTAAATTAAAGCCTTACTGTTGTCACTTAATAAACAAAAGCTCCCTGTTTTTAGACAGTGGCCAGCTTTTGTCATCTACCAATTGTTCCAGCTTATCGCTATGATACCGAATTTGATTAAAATAAGGTCTTACAATATCGCTATATGAGTGCGCCTTTTTAGTAACGTCTTCTAGGTTATTTGCGGTTTTTCTCGCCTCGGTCATCTTGTCGGTTATCTTTTTAACCTCATCTATATGCAAGGATAGCGATTCAATAATTTGGAGCTGACTTGCCGCTAGTTTTTTAAATTGATCGGCATATATTTCCTTTAATCCGCCAACGTTTTTTATTAATTGGTTTTGATAATTCAGTGCCGTAGGAATAATATGATTATAAACCAATTCATTGTATACCCTTCCCTCAATCTGAGTCTGTAAAATATAGGTTTCCAGTTCAACTTCCTGGCGGGCCCGCACCTCCGTTTCACTCATCACATCCATGACTTTGAAAAGTTCAATGCTATCTTCAGATGTCATAATTTCAACTGCTGTAGGGGTGGTTTTGTTGTTACTCAGTTTTCTTTTTTTAGCTTCCTTTTCCCAGGCCTCGCTATAACCGTCTCCATCAAATCGAATTCTTTTGGACGACTTAATATATTCCCTCAGAATATTAAATATAGCCTCATCTTTCTTCAGGTTTTTTTTGCCGATCAGATCGTCCACCTCATTTTTAAAATCTATCAGCTGTTTTGCCACTATGGTATTTAAAACCGTCATGGGCTTGGCGCAATTTGTTTTGGATCCAACCCCTCTCATTTCAAATTTATTGCCCGTAAAAGCAAATGGTGATGTTCTGTTCCTGTCTGTATTATCGAGCATAATTTCAGGAATCTTACCTACTACATTCAATTTCAATTCGGTTTTCTCTTCAGGAGATAATTTGCCCTGAGAAACCCCTTCCAGTTCATCCATGACCTGCCCGAGTTGGGTCCCAATAAAAATTGAAATAATGGCCGGCGGTGCTTCATTAGCTCCCAAACGATGATCATTACTGGCCGACGCAATAGATGATCTTAATAATTCCTCGTAAGTATCAACTGCTTTAATTGTATTTACAAAAAAAGTGAGGAATTGAAGATTTTTCATAGGTGTTGAACCCGGGCTTAGAAGGTTTACACCTGTATTTGTAGCCAATGACCAGTTATTGTGTTTTCCTGAGCCATTGATATCGGCAAAAGGTTTTTCATGAAAGAGCACTTTAAAGTTATGCTTGTCCGCAATTTTCTCCATTACGTCCATCAACAACAAATTGTGATCTACAGCCAGATTGGCTTCTTCAAAGACCGGTGCCAGTTCAAATTGATTAGGCGCTACCTCATTATGTCTTGTTTTTACCGGAATACCCAGTTTGATACATTCTATTTCCAAATCCCTCATAAAACTGATCGCCCTAAGCGGAATAACGCCAAAGTAATGATCGTCCAATTGTTGTCCCTTAGCTGCGGAATGCCCCACTAATGTTCTTCCGGCTAATACAAGATCGGGACGGGAATTGGCCAGTGCCTTATCAATTAAAAAATATTCCTGTTCCCATCCTAGAGTTGCATGTACCTTGGAAACATTTTTGTCAAAATACTTTGCCACAGCTGTAGCTGCTTCGTCCATTGCATGTAATGCCCTCAAAAGCGGAGCCTTATTATCCAGTGCCTCCCCGGTATAGGAAACAAAAACTGTTGGGATACAAAGTGTTGCACCATATATAAATGCCGGCGAAGTAGGATCCCAGGCGGTATATCCCCTTGCCTCAAAAGTGTTGCGGATACCACCACTTGGAAAACTGGAAGCATCGGGTTCTTGTTGTACTAATTGTCCGCCACCAAATTTTTCCAATGCCGTACCATCTGGTAAAAGGTCAAAAAATGCATCATGTTTTTCTGCTGTTGCACCCGTTAAGGGTTGGAACCAATGGGTATAATGGGTAGCGCCCATATTAATGGCCCATCCTTTCATAGCCTCTGCGACTTGATCTGCAATCTTACGATCAATCTTTGAACCGGAAACAATAGCTCCTTTTACACTTGCCAAAGCATCTTTGGTCAAATGCTGTAACATCTTCTCCTCATTAAAAACACTCGAACCAAATTGCTCGGAACGTCTTCCCCTCTCCTCTATAAGAATACCTGACCTATTTTGACTATCAAGGATGGCGTTAAACCTTAATTCTGACATATTTGCAATATAATTTCAGCAAAAATAATAATTAACGATATAATAATTTAAGTTGCCTAATAATATATTTTATTTAAAATACCCCCTGAAAAATAGGGGTGTTGAGAATTTTTTACCACATGTTGATAATTTACCCCTAAAAAAATAAATATATTTTACAATTACCTTATTTTTGTGGGTCTTTAAAATTATAACAATAATATCCAAGTATTATGAGCAAATCAAAATTAGAATACATCTGGTTAGATGGTCATGAACCAACTCAAAACATGAGAAGTAAAACCAAAGTCGAAACAGACTTTAGTGGAAAATTAAAAGACTGCCCAATTTGGTCTTTTGACGGCTCATCAACAGAACAAGCTTCAGGAGGTTCTTCTGATTGTTTATTAAAACCTGTTGCTATTTACCCAGATCCGGTAAGAAAAAATGGCTGGTTAGTAATGGCCGAAGTTTTAAGTGCTGATGGAACACCACACCCTTCTAACGCCAGAGCTACTATTGATGATGATGATGATGACTTCTGGTTTGGTTTTGAACAGGAATACTTCTTAATGGATACGAAAACAGATTTACCATTAGGATTTCCACGTGGTGGATTCCCTGGACCACAAGGTAAGTACTATTGTTCTGTAGGTGGTAGATATACTTGGGGAAGAGATCTTGTTGAAGAGCATGCGGATTTATGTATTGAAGCTGGATTAAATTTTGAAGGCATCAACCAGGAAGTTGCGCCAGGACAATGGGAATTTCAACTTTTTGCGAAGGGAGCCAAAAAAGCAGGAGATGAAATTTGGGTTGCTCGTTACTTATTAGATAGATTGACTGAAAAACATGGTTATTATATTGAATACCATCCTAAACCAGTAAAAGGTGATTGGAACGGTTCAGGAATGCATGCAAACTTCTCGAACAACACATTGAGAACTTGTGGATCCAAGGAGATTTATGAGCAAATATGTGAAGCATTCAGACCAGTTACTAATGAACATATTGATGTATATGGAGAATTTAACGATGAGCGTTTAACAGGATTACATGAAACTGCACATGTATCTGATTTCTCTTATGGCGTTTCTGATCGCGGTGCATCTATCAGAATTCCCATTGCCACCGTTGAAAAAGGATGGAAAGGATGGTTAGAAGACAGAAGACCAGCTTCCAATGGTGATCCTTACAAAATTGCAGGAAGAATTATCAAAACTGTAAAGTCTGCTAACATAACTGTAGAAGCATAGAGCAAATAATTTATATTATATTTTAAAAACGCCTTTGAAATTCAGGGGCGTTTTTATTTTTCCGCCTTTTGTAATGGAGTATTCATCCAATAATCCTGAAAGTTATCTGGTCTTACCACAGGCTGATCTTTAAATATAGGGGTGTTTTTTTTCATATATAAGGTATCTGAAGGCTGTACCGGGGACGTACAGCACCTCAGGAACACCATTAATGATTTCGCAATTTGCGTAGCGGATATACTAACAACTTTAACTGATCATAAAATACAGGAAAACACCGTACGATGTCATGAGTACTAACCCGTCCCTCCAGCCAAGGCGAAGGCCTTTTGGAAAAAACACCAGCGGAAGAATTACAAATGAAATACCCAGCATCCAGAAGATATCATTACTTAGCAATCCCTGATCCATCACTTTAATAGGAGAGATCATGGAAGTAATTCCCAGGACGGCCAGAAGGTTAAAAATATTAGAACCTATTAAATTTCCAACTGATATGGCTTTTTCCTTTTTGATCATGGCAATCACCGAGGCCGCCAGTTCTGGAATACTGGTACCAACAGATATGATTGTAATTCCTATAATCCGTTCACTTATCCCATAAGAAGAAGCGATACCAACCGCCCCATGAACCAGTAGTTCCGATCCTCCCCATAGGGCCACAGCACCGAATAAAAGAAACATAACGGCCTTGTACAATGGTAAGATTACATATTCATCGTTGGCCTCTTCTACAACCGCATCCTTTTGAAAGCGGAGCAGGTAAATCAGGAAGAGAAACAGGAAGCCGAACATGATGACCCCTTCATAGCGCTGTAATTCCCCATCAAAAAATATAAACCCAAAAAACATAAGGGAGGCTACCATCATCACCGGCCAGTCTGTTGTGTAAAAACTGGGTCGTACATCTATGCTCCCCAAAATAATGGTAATCGCCAAAACCAGACCAAGGTTGGCTATATTAGACCCTATAACGTTTCCCAGGGCAATATCGGGAAAACCATCCAGTGCGGCATTTACACTAACAATTAACTCCGGCGCCGAGGTTGCAAAGGATACTACTGTCATCCCAATAATGATCTTTGAAATATTTAACCGTAAGGAAAGCGCAACTGCCGATTTTAGAAGCCAGTTACCCCCAAGGATTAGGATGGCTAAACCCATAATCGTAAAAAGAAAATCTTGCATGCACAGTAGTTTAGACAAATATAGGAGAAGAAATCAGAAATCCAGGAGCAAATAATTATCTCAATTAACTATAAAAATAGTTAAATAACTACAAAAATAGTTGTTAAACTAATCAATTAGTAATATGTTTGAATGCTGAAAAACCATTTTAGAATTATGCAGAAATTAACAAACAAGGAAGAAGAGGTGATGAAAATCCTTTGGAAATTACAAAAGGCTTTTGTAAAAGAAATTCTGGCTGAGCTTAAAGATGATAAGCCGCATTATAATACCATGTCTACGATAGTGCGTAATCTTGAAGAAAAAAAATACGTGGCCTATGAAGCTTTCGGGAACACGCACCGGTATTACCCTATTGTTACCAAAGAGGCTTATAGAAAACGATTTGTAAATTCTACCATTGCCGAATACTATGATAATTCCTATAAGAACCTGGTATCGATGTTTGCAAAGGAAGAAAAAATATCGGTAAAAGAACTTAAGGAAATTATCCACCTAATAGAAAAAAACAAGTAGATGGAAGCATTTATGGAATACATTCTAAAGGCGTCAGGGATTCTGGTAATGTTCTATTTGACGTATCACCTCTTACTTAAAAAAGAAACCTTCTTTGTAGCCAACAGGCATTTCCTTTTATCCGGACTGCTGGTTGCATTTATTTTACCCCTATTGACTATTACCAAATATATTGATGCAACCCCTGTAATTTATGAAGCATATAGTGGTATACCCATTACTTCTACCGGTGGTTCAACAACAACAACATTTAGTTGGACAGAAATTTTATCCGGTGTTTACCTAATTGGGTTGTTCATTCTAATGATGAAATTTATTATTCAGTTACTATCGCTCAGATCAATGATAAGAGGGCAAAGTGCAAAGAAAGCAAACGGCTTCTTATATGTGGAAACCTCCGGGGAAGTAGCCCCATTTTCATTTTTTAACTATATTTTTTACAATCCGGATCACTATTCCCCTGAAGAACTTAGGGCGATATTGGAGCACGAAAGAGCACATTGCTCACAATGGCATTCGTTAGACGTATTGCTTGCTCATATTCTCACCATTGTACTTTGGATTAATCCCTTTGGATGGCTTTATAAAAAGAACATTAAGCAAAATCTGGAATTCCTTGCAGATGCAAGTGCTGCAAAGGGTGCTGCATCACTTAAAAGTTATCAATATACTTTGCTGAGAGTTTCCGGAGTTCCACTTGCTACGCAAATCACCAACACCTTTTATAATTCATTAATCAAAAAACGAATAGTCATGTTACACAAATCAAAATCGAACAAAAGAAATTTATTCAAATATATATTAGTACTCCCGCTGTTGTTCCTATTTGTGCTGGCGTTTAATATAGAGACCAAAGCCAGGCCAATACCTGTCAGTGAACAATACTCTTTTACAGATACCATGTTCTTTGTAGGTGATCAACAGTATGTTATCACAAAGGAATCAACGGATGACGACATTGATTTGCTAACCAACGAAATAAAGAACGAAGGCGGCTCTTTAGCTGTAAGGAAAATTAAGCGAAACGAAACCGGACAAATTACTTCTATTAAAATCACCTATAAAATGTCTGGCAGCGAAGTGGTAGGACAATATTCTGATGAAGAAGGGATTCCTCCAATCAAATTTGGGGAAAGGGAAAATGGAGGCCTTTTTATAAATGGGGGAAATCAGGGAGCCCATGGGCACAATTTTATTCATTTCGAATCTGATGATGATTCAGAACATGAACATGATGGGGATTACGAGGTAATTGTTAAAAGTGCCGGGAAGCACAAGGGCCATAAAAGTGTATGGGTAAGTAAAGACTCAGGAAAAGATAAGCGCATTGTAATTAAAAAAACAGACGGTAAGAAGACGATAATTGTAAACGGAGAGGAAGTGTCTGAGGAGGAACTTGATAATGATGTCATCATCCACAAGAAACATATAAAAATAAAAAGCTCCGATGAGGACGGAGATGGGAATGTAATGATTTTTATGAATGATGATGACGGGGATAATGACCATGATATTGAAGTAATCAGTGCCAAAAAGAATGGGTTTTTCTTTATTGATTCCGATGGGGATGAAAAACCACTTTTTATGATAAATGGGAAAGAAGCAACAGAGCAGGAAGTTAGAGCCCTTTCACCAGATAAGATTGCAACCATAAATGTGATTAAGGACAAAAAAGCAGAAGAAAAGTATGGTGATAAAGGCAAAAATGGTGTGGTGAACATTACCACCAAAAAAGAAGACTAGAAGGAATTTACAGGAAATATTTCGACCAATCTACACCATAGGACCAATCGTGAAAACGGTTGGTTTTTTTATTTTCAAAAGACGGAATTGTCAAAAAAAGGCCTTTTATGCCCTTTTTCGCCCTTGCAAAATGGAATTGGGTCAAAAATGGCCCTACAATTGTTATAATTTGAAATAATATATGCCCTTTATTATTATCATTTGAAACATCCTGCAAGGAGAGATATTTCTGTTTGTAATACATCCCGTCTTTTTACTTACATTTTTGTATGCAATTGCATTAATAATACCCATTTAACTTGGAGGTTAAATGCGCTTTATTATATCTTCTTTTCGAATTAGAAAATGAATCAGGAAATCCCGCTTCATTTAAGTAATGAAAATAATATAAACAGAACAACTTAAAACCATAAAACATGATCACTCTTGCCAAAATTTTATTGCTCCTTATACTATCCCTTGTTACGATAATTATGTAATCTGCATTAAAAAATTCTGTCCTACTACTTTGCGACTGCCTGTTGGTGGTCGTTATCTTTTTACAAAACAGTATATTTACAAAAACAGGGGTATGAAAAATCGGTTTTTTAAGTTTATGGCAGTAATAAATAAAACTTTTCTTCCTTCTTACACTAAAAAGGGATTAGATCTCTCAAAGGCCTCTAAAAGTCAGCTGGCAATAATAGGCTGGCGTTACTATGTTACTATAAATGCCCTTGATAATTAAGTCTGATAAGGCGAAATCCCGCGTAGTTTATTACAAAGTGAATTGACCTTAGTTATTTTGTCTTAAACTTAAAAAAGAAATATATTTGCACCCCTCCCTGGAGGACAAAGCCCTTTAAGAATTAATGGCCTCGTGGCGCAACTGAATAGCGCATCTGATTACGGCTCAGAAGGTTACAGGTTTGAATCCTGTCGAGGTCACGAATAAATCAAAAAGCAAGCAAAAACATAAAGCTTGCTTTTTTGTTTTTGTGGGTTTTTGATTTTCAAAGCGGAGCTTTGTCAGGATCACGAGAGTAGCGAGTAATCCTGTACACCAGAATACCAGCTCGCCAAAGGCGGGCTTTTTTATTTGAACGAGATTTGAGCTTGCTCAGGAATCGAAGTGAAAATAAAGAAGCAAGCAAATCAAAGATTTGCGGCTTTTCATTTAGACTACGGAGCGCTATCAGGATCACGAGAGTAGCGAGTAATCCTGTACACCAGAATACCAGCTCGCCAAAGGCGGCTTTTTTATTTGAACGAGATTTGAGCTCGCTCAGGAATCGAAGTGAAAATAAAGAAGCAAGCAAATCAAAGATTTGCAGCTTTTCAATTGGACTGCGGAGCTCAAAGGAAAACCGATCCGACAGCTGGCGAAATTTGACTTTCTATAATCTTCCTTTTTTGTATTCTTAAGATGCTTATTATTAATTTGTTATAAAAATATTGTACCTTATTAGCAACTAACATCAAACTATGTAACTCATGAAAACTAAAATCAATTTAGCTCTTTATGCCATCATTTTTACCGGGCTGTTATTTTTTGGATGTAAAGAAACAGTAACCAAAGAGAACCCGGAGGCGGTCAAAGATGAACTACTGTCAATAACAGATAATGAGGATCCTTTATCCAGTCTGGATCCGTCATTAGATCCTTTGAAAATAGGAAAAGAATTTTCCAAAGTTTATTCTGATACCCTGAATGTACAGATGTATGAGCTTATTATGAAACCAGGTGATTCTGTCGGCCTGCACCAGCATTTGGATCACTCTGCCTATGTACTTGAAGGGGGTAAACTAATGCTCTATATCAATGGTACAGAAGCTGTAGAAATGGATCTGCCTACAGGCTACGGTTTTGTAAGCGGACCCTTAACAGATTCAGCGATAAATATTGGCGAAACAACTATAAGAATCTTAATCCACGAAATACATCGGCCACGTGTACAATAAAACGTCCTCCTTGATAGAGGTTGCGGCCCCGCTTAGCTGCGCAAAGTTTTGTTAGGATTACCACTCCGACGAAAGATGGAGTGTAAACCTTAAAGGCCGTATTAGCTTTCAATTTATTTATCAGCTGCCTTAAGCATCGATGATGGGTTCTTTTTATTAGACTTTGCCAATATTAAGGCTAATACAATTACAAGACATATTTGTATTGTAAGTAAATATCTATTACTTAAAATATCTGCTCCCAGGAATCCATGAGTAAAATTGAGTCCGCCATGGAGCAGGATTGCCAGAAGTACGCTTCCTCTTGTCCTGTTATATAACCAGGAAAAAATTACGCCCATAGCTATCATTAAAGGAAAATAGGCCAGCACTGGCAGGTTAGCTGTAGCCTTAGGTAAAAATATCATTAAAGGTAAATGCCAGAGCGCCCACAAAAAACCAATAAGCAAACCCGAGATATTTGCATTATACTTTTGCTGCAATTCTCCCTGCGCATAACCTCTCCACCCAAGTTCTTCGGCTAATGGGCCACCCAGCAGGGTATTTATTAAAAAAAACAATGGGGATAGTAATATAGCCAGTCCAATCTGGTCTTCGGACAGTCCCATTCCTTCTAATATAACCTTAGTATCGGGCAATTCACCGTTAAGCATACGGTATATAAACATGCTAATTACCCCAAGTGACAAAATCCCAAAAATTGCAAATAAATAATATTTAAAAGGAACTTTCCAAATGAAGAGTCTCCTTATAAGTTCAAGAACCCCGGCTTTACCTCTATTAAAGTACGTCAGGATTATGGCCGCAATTGTTGGACCCCAAGCGCCGGGTAATACCCAAAATTCACTAACTGAATCTGAAAAATAAAAAGGACTCCATAAACCCCAGGATATCAAAAACGTTAGCATAAAATATTTATAAATACTACCCATATTAATTATTTTGTTTGTTAGTATGACTACAGTTTATTATTTCATTTCACTTTGGCCTGCAATTGAGTTAGGCCTCTTTACTATGCACATAATAAGTGAAGTAAAAAAAGCAATTATTTAGCAAATCTCATACAATGTAACCTCTAAATTTAGTAAAATTTGACCATTCATCGCAACCACAATAAAGTGGGAATATTTAATAGAATCTGTGTTCTAAAACTGTGATCCCTTAGCTTTATTCAGGGGTATTCAAAAAGCTGTATTTTCTATCCACAGCCAGAATTAAAATTAAACCGACATTGCCCAAAACCTTTTATTGTTGTAATTTGACTTAGACATTTTCCAAATGAAATATTTTTTTGCTTATTGCTTTTTAGCAGTTTTATTATTAATGGGTTGTAAAGATCCGGTGGCCGAAAAATCAATCTCTCTTTTTAACGGTAAAAGCTTTACAGGTTGGGAGGGCGATACGCTGAAAACATGGCGTATTGATGACGGAATGCTTATTGGCGGCTCCCTGGAAACAACAGTACCGCATAACGATTTCCTTTGTACAGACAGACCTTATGATAACTTTATACTAAAACTCAAAATTAAACTGACCGGGAAAGAGGGCTTCAGCAATTCTGGAATACAATTCAGAAGTAAACGCCTTGCTGACCCAGAATACGAGATGACGGGCTACCAGGCCGACTGGGGAGAAGGGTATTGGGCAAGTCTTTATGATGAATCACGAAGGAACAAGACGCTGATAGCACCAGACTCTGTAGAAGTACATAAATGGATACGGATCAATGACTGGAACGATTATGAGATAAGAGCCGAGGATAAACGAATTCGCTTGTATATAAACGGGCATCTAACTGTGGATTATACCGAAGAAGACCCGGAAATTCCTCAAACAGGGCTTATCGGTTTGCAAATTCATGGTGGCGGTAAAGCGGAAGCTGCCTTCAAAGATATCACCATAGAAGAACTCAACTAGTGCAAATCAGAAAAAGCTGAAACAATTGTTCTATCCTAATTCAGGACGCGCTTTATGAAAAATACCAGTTGGCTTTACCTTACCTTGACTGTACTTCTTATCATAGGAGTTTCTTGCCGTCAGTCAAATAAAAATACAGATGAAACAGTCCTTCTTCTGCGAGATTCCACGATTATCGACCGTGAATACTTTCTGGAAGCGAGTATGCTGGGGTACTTTACCCCGGACGGAACCCGTAACCCAACCTTAACTGCAAATAAAGGAGACCGCGTGCGCATCACCATTATCAATGCAGAAACCATGACCCACGATATTGCGATGGAAAGTTCGGGCTTAAAAAGTGGTACCTTAATAGAAAAAGGATCCTCTACAAGCATCACTTTTTGGGCAATTGGCGATGACACCTATTATTGTACTGTGCCAGGCCACCGGGCAGCAGGAATGGTTGGCAGTTTTAAACTCGTTGAGGGTGAAATAGCTGCTGCTGTAATCCCCGGAATAGCACCCAAAGATGAGGGAAGGCCTATTAACTTGGGATTTGAAAGAGGTAACCTAAACGATTGGTCCGCCCAGGGTGATGCCTTTGTGAAACCATTATTTTATGATACTTCAGTAATCTATGAGGATGATCCTAAACTGGGATTTGATGGAGATTTTGTCCTCAGTAGTGGTGGCTCCTCTTTTTATAAGCGGAAAGGAATCCTGACTTCTGTTCCTTTTGAAGTAACCCACCCCTATGCCTCATTTTTAGTTTCCGGAGGTGCCCTTGAAGAAACCCGGGTAGAACTTGTACTGGAAGCAACAGGAGAGGTAATTTTTAAATGTACCGGACAAGGACGCGTAATTATGCAACCAGTAGTTGTGGACCTGAGCAATTATTTGAATACGAATATTTTTATCAGGGTGATCGACAATGAAACAGGTATTTCTACTATCCCGTATATCAGGGATGATACATGGGCACATATAAATTTTGATAATTTTCTTTTTTACCCTCAACGGCCCAATTTTTCTAATGAATTGAGCCCGGAGGAAATCATTGTTTTACCACCACTGGACACTGTAATCAATTCCGGTCTCTCTGGCAAGGAAGCTATAAAAGCTATGTCGCTTCCCGATGGATTTAAGGTTACACTTGCCGCAGCTGAACCAAATGTAGTGCGGCCAATTAGTTTTACCTCTGATGCCCGCGGAAGACTTTGGGTCGTGGAAGCGCATACATATCCTGTACCTGCTGCCGAAGGTCAGGGAAAAGACCGTATCCTGATTATGGAAGATACAGATGGCGATGGCACCCTGGATAAGCGTAAAGTTTTTATCGAAGGCTTAAATCTGGCCAGTGGTATTGAAATTGGAATGGGAGGGGTTTGGGTTGCTGCTGCCCCTTACCTACTTTTTATTCCGGTTAATGAAGGAGAAGACAAACCAGCAGGACCGCCGCAGGTATTATTGGATGGCTGGGGACTGGATGACACTCATGAGGTGCTTAATAATCTGAGCTGGGGACCAGACGGCTGGCTCTATGGGGTACATGGGGTATTCACCCATTCAAATGTCGGAAAACCTGGGGCCACCGCGGAAGAAAGGACAAAACTAAATGCTGCAGTTTGGAGATACCATCCCAGCAGGCATGAGTTTGAAATTTTTTCACGAGGAAGCAGTAACCCCTGGGGAATCGATTTTAATGAGTTTGGGCATGCGTTTATAACAGTCTGTGTAATTCCACATATGTATCATATCATACAGGGAGCCCGATATCAACGTCAGGGTGGCAAGCATTTTAATCCATATACCTATGATGATATTAAGACAATAGTAGACCACGTACATTATCTGGGAGATCGGGGACCACATGCAGGGAACTTCAGATCAGCTGCGGCAGGTGGTGGCCATGCACATGCCGGGGCAATGATCTACCTGGGAGGGGATTCCTGGCCCAAACAATATCACAATACCATTTTTATGAATAATATAAACGGGGCCCGCCTTAATAACGACCGGCTTAATAGATCTGGATCGGGTTATGTAGCTACGCACAAGGACGACTTTTTAGTTATGAACGACTCCTGGTCCCAGTGGTTGAATTTTAAATATGACCCCGGCGGATCTGTTTTTGCCATTGACTGGTATGATCAAAACCAATGTCATAGTCCAAACCCGGATGTACACGATAAAACTTTGGGTCGTATTTTTAAAATCACACATGAGAATGATAAATGGATACAGGTAAATCTTTCAAAAGCCACGGATATGGAACTGGTAAATTATCAGTTAAATTCCAACGAATGGTACGTAAGACAGGCAAGAACCATTTTACAGCAGCGCGGCCCCAATAATGAAGTACACAAGGCATTAAAAGCAATATTGGCCAATAATTCAGATATTACCAAAAAACTAAGGGCCCTTTGGGCACTTCATGTTACAGACGGCATTACAGAAGAAGAACTGCTTGCCCTGTTGGATCATTCTGATGAATATTTAAGGAGCTGGGCTATTCAACTAATGACCGAAAACAAAAAGCTTTCAGAACAAGTCCTGACACGCTTTGCCGAACTGGCGAAAAAAGACCCATCAGCTCTGGTTCGTCTCTATTTGCTATCATCTATGATGCGCCTTGATCCTGCATATAGGTGGGATGTTTTAGAAGCCCTGGCTCAAAGGTCGGAAGATGCAGAAGACCATAATATTCCCCTGATGCTCTGGTATGCCGCAGAACCTCTTGTAGATATTGATGCTACCAGAATGTTAAAAATGGCAGAAAAATCTAAAATTCCTTATTTTTTAGAATATTCCATACAGCGTTTAGGGGAAATCACAAACGAGGATATTGTAAGGCTGCTCAGGCAAATACGGAATCGCAATGAAAGCAGCGATAATGAAGCTTCCCGTAAACTTGAAGTTTTAATAGATTCCGTTTTAGAAAAATAAATTCAAATTACTAAAAATGTACATAAGAAGATCCCAACCAATACAATGGATATTATGTTTCGCCATTTACTTCTTTATGCCCGCCACCGAAGCGCAAAATAATGCTTCCCCTGAGTTTAAGAAAACCGTCCTTACCCGCGATTTTATCTCTGAGGGGGTGGCTGTGGCAGATTTAAACAAAGATGGCCTAATGGACATCGTAGCCGGATATTATTGGTTTGAAGCCCCAAGTTGGGCGCGGCATAAGATTGGACCGGGGAAGGTTTATGATCCCCGACAGGAATACAGTGAATCCTTTTTAAATTTTTGTATGGACGTCAACCTGGATGGCTGGGACGATATAGTGATCATTGATTACCCGGGCAAGCCAGGCCTCTGGTTAGAAAATCCAAAAAACAAACCCGGGGTATGGCAGAAACGCGTAATAGCGGACTCTATGGGTATCGGTAATGAATCGCCTGCTTTTCTGGACATTGACGGAGATGGCAGAACAGATATACTCTGCGGGGATGTTGATAAAAAACAAATTGTGTGGCTGCAAGCCCCTTTAAACCCCAAAGAGACACAATGGGTAAGACATGCGTTAAGTACCGAAAATGTACCTGGAACAGATCGGTTTTCGCACGGAATTGGCTGGGGTGATGTAAATATGGACGGTATAGACGATGTGGTTATAAAAGAGGGATGGTTCAAAGGGAAAGCAAACAAGGGCTCCGGAGATTGGGTATTTAATCCTGCTGAACTGGGAGAACCCTGTTCCCATATGCAGATTCTCGACGTCAATGCTGATGGTAAAAACGATATTGTTAGCGCCTCCGCTCACAAATTGGGGGTATGGTGGCACGAACAACTGGATCATGAAAAATTTAAAACCCATCTGATCAGTACCACAACTGCCCAGACACATTCTTCTTTAATGGCCGATTTAAATGGCGATGGCCGGGACGATTTTATTAGCGGAAAAAGATTTCTGGCGCACAATGGGAATGATGCCGGGGATGCTGAAGCTCCCCTATTGTTCTGGATTGAATTTGATCCGGACCACCCTCCATATTACAAGGAACATTTGATTGATACCGATTCAGGAGCGGGCCTTAATATTGCTGTAGCAGATATGAATAATGACAATTCATTGGACATAGTTATAGCAAACAAAAATGGGGTGTTTCTCCTCGAGAATTATATCAATAATTAATTGGGAAGTCGGTTATAAATTTAATTGCAACTTTAGGTCGGTGTCCAGCCTGAATAAGAGGCTGGGCCTTTTTCTCAATCTTTTAAATTCTTATCCGACCTGCCATTATTATACAAGCCCTGTAGTGCTACCACTTTGCCTGTTTCCTTTAACAATTGAATTCTGAAATAAGGTATTTCCTCAATTAGGAATTTATCTTTACTCATTGGTATTAACAAATATTCGGGACCTTCATCTCTTTGATAATAGAGTGACCCGTCTTTAATATGTATTTTTCTTGGTCCAAAGTTTCCTGCGTAAGACTTTAAGGTGTCCTCATCAAGATGTATGGTTTCTTTCATGGCTTTGATTCCTTCCAGTGCCCATTCTATATGAAAATTATCCTGATCCGCTCTACGCTTTAGAATTGTTTCCAGTGCAGTTATTTTGGCCACATCGAGCGCCTCATTCGCAGCTACTTTAACATGGGGCTCCACGCCTACCCCTTCCCAATTGGTATCGGTGATTGGATTAATTGCTCTTCCGGTAGGTACCCAAATAGTAAATCGGTCAGTGGCAATTTGGGTGCCGCCGGGGTGAGCACCGCCTCCGGTCACTTCGCCGACAAGGGTGGCTCTTTCAAGGTTTCTGAGATTGTAACTGAACTCTTCTGCCGCAGAAAAGGTACGCTGACTGGTAAGTACATAAACGTCTATATCCGGTCTTCGTTTCCCGGGCACATAGGGTAATGTCCATGTCTGGGTCCGGGAATCGCCGGGTCTGTGATAGAAATTATTGAGATGAACCCTGTTGGGCCCGTAAAGATAACTGGTAATAAGTTGTATCATCGAAGGGCTCCCTCCCCCATTCTGACGCAGGTCAATTATAAGTGCATCCGCATTTGCAAGGAGGTTCATAGCTGCGTGTGCAGTGGCACCGGCTTCCTCATCAACATTAAAGAATCCTGTTAAATTAAGGTACCCGATATTACCATCGAGGATTTTAACTTCTTTAAATCCATAATTGTTTGCCCTATTGCTCTGTAACTGCCTTTCTGCAAAGGCAATACTATCCTTTGCAGATTGAGACGCATTTCTTCTGCGCGAGATCCCCTCAGGATCAAAACCTATCCGTAAATGCAGGTCATTACTTATGGATTGAACATCCTTAGTAAGTACCTGAGCAAACTCCTGTGGATCCTTTATTTTCTGGTATTCCTTATTTTCTAATTTATTCCGTAGTAAGCTGTTCATTTTAGCAGCCACCTCCGGAAACACATAATTTGACTCCAATATGGAAGTGACAGAGTCAATTACCTGTTTTTTCTCGACCGCCGCAATTTTGTCGGGGTCGGTTTGAGCGCGGGATGTGATGGGCATCCCGCACAACAACATTATTAATACTAGTTGCAACCTTTTCATGATTTATTCGCTTTTTGATATTACTCCTTTGTACAGTTAACTATGATTTTCTGCAATAAATTTCTGAGGGTTGTTATTTCCTCCGTACTTAAACCCTCCAGGGCAATTTCCCTGTTTTGTAAAATGACTGACATTAAATCCTCTTTTGTAAATTTACCCAAAGACGTTAACTCCAGCCCAAATCTTCGCCTGTCCTCAGGATATAAAGATCTTTTAAGAAATCCCTTTTTCACCAGGAGATTGATCATTCTGGTTATAGAGGCATCATCTTTAAAGACATATTCTGCTATCTCCCTTTGAGTTATATCAGGATTGTCCTGGATAGTTTTAAGGATTAACCATTGATCTATGGTGATATCCTTATTCACATCTTTAATATTGCGCTGAGCAAACTGCCGATAAGATTTTATGGACTTTTCTATCACATAGAAAAGTACATCTTCCAATCTTGATACCGTCTTTAATTCATTCATTGAAACAAATATACTTGATATATCAATAATTACAAGAAAGAATGGCTGAAATCCATGCTTTTATAAAATAATTAACACTCCTGACCGGCTATTTGCACAATCCAGAGCTCATTTTGGTCGTCAATGGCAAACCCCCAGAGCTATTTAAATCCAAAATCATAATCTACCTGGTATGCGTTTTGTGACTACCGGCACTGCTTCTATAAGGTTATCAATACTGTTTTCTTATGAATCTTACTGTATATTTCTAAATCCGGTCTGTATCTGATACCGTATAAAAATGCTTTCAATTGTACTTTTAAATCACTATTATTGGTAAAAAAAGTGCTCTAGATGAAACGTATCGATAAAGTTTTACTTTCAATATTTACACTGGGATTGGTGTTCTCCTGTTCTTCAGATAACACGCCGGCAGGAAGCAATGATAGGGACGCCATAATAGGCACCTGGAATCTGGATGAACTTAATGTTACCCCTGATCAGGACATAGACGAAGATGGTACTGCAAATAGTAATATCCTATCCGAATTAAATTGTGTCTCTGGCACTTTGACATTCAGAGACGACAATACCTGGAGCTTAGCATTTAATGGTGTCAACATCACAGCTATTACCGGAGACCTGTTTGACATTAGGTGTGCCAATTTTACCAGTACCGGAAATGGCACCTGGCAACTTCAAAACAATCAATTAACTCTTTTCCAGGGATTTACAACAATCTTTTATACCCTAAGCGGTGATAGATTGACCAATACAATAGGTGAGGATCTACCCGAATTCAGTAGTGAAGTTTATGTAAAGCAATAAGACCGTTTAATGGGTAAAAATCCGTTAATTTTGCTTTAGCCACCATGGTAATTTTAAAGAAATAAGTTAAATGGATTATCTGTTACAACCCTGGCCCTGGTATATCTCCGGACCTCTGATTTCAGTTGTCATGCTACTGCTGGTATATTTTGGTAAGACATTTGGCATGTCGTCCAACTTAAGAACCTTTTGCAGTATTGCCGGTGCAGCCAGATATTCCGATTTTTTTAGGTTCGATTGGAAGGCCCAGCGCTGGAATCTCACTGTAGTACTTGGCGCAATCATAGGAGGTTATCTTGCAGTTACATTTTTATCTGATGGTAGTACAATAGATTTAAGTAACCAAACGCTTATAGACCTGGAAGCTTTAGGATTCAAGGCAATTGGTGAGAACTTACTTCCCGGGGAAATATATGGTTGGGAACAAATTTTATCCCCAAAAGGGCTTATCATAATAATTGTTGCAGGCTTTTTGGTGGGCTTTGGAACCCGATATGCCGGAGGCTGTACTTCCGGCCACGCAATTACAGGTTTAAGTAATTTACAACTACCCTCTTTATTGGCAGTTTTTGGTTTTTTTATTGGCGGATTGGTCATGACTCATCTCCTTATTCCCTTAATATTCAGGCAATGAAATTCATGAAATTCTTATTGGTTGGTATCTTCTTCGGAATAGTGCTGGTAAAATCTGAGGCAGTATCCTGGTATCGCATTTTTGAAATGTTTAAGTTCCAGGCATTTCATATGTACGGAATAATTGGTTCGGCGGTAGTTATGGGAATAATTTATATACAGGTCCTTAAGAGGACTGATGTAAAAAGTATTGAAGGTAATCCCATTTACCTCCCGCCCAAACAAAAAAGCTTTGCCAGATACATTCTGGGTGGTAGTATATTTGGACTTGGCTGGGCTCTGGCAGGCGCCTGTCCTGGACCCATGTATGTATTATTGGGTACAGGCATTTGGAGTATGATAGTTGTTATCCTGGCAGCGGTAGTAGGTACTTTTGTATACGGACTTGTGAAAGACCGGCTACCTCATTAATTTTGTTATTTTTTAAAAGAAAAATCTGCCTGTAGAACGGTTTTGGAGCTCCCGCCTATGAAAACTTTGAACGCGCCCGATTCAGCTTCCCATTTTCCATTGGCCGAATAAAATATTAAAGTCTCTTCGCCTATGGTGAAAGTAATTTGCCTCGATTCTCCAGGATTCAAAGTAACCAGTTCAAAGTCTTTAAGTTCCTTAACTGGTCTTGTGGTGCTGGCGAACAGATCTCTGATATAAAGTTGAACTACCTCCATCCCGGCATAATTTCCGCTATTTGTCAATGTAAAGGAAACTTCAATTTTATCGCCGGCTCCAAAATCAATTGTACTTAATTCTATATTGGAATAGGTAAAAGACGTATAACTGAGGCCATATCCAAACTCATACAGCGGATCATTTACCTCATCTATATAGTGAGACCAAAACACTAAATCGGGCGCAGGGATGGTTGGTCTTCCCGTATTCTTATGATTATAATAGATGGGGATTTGCCCAACACGCTTTGGAAATGTCATAGGTAACTTTCCACTGGGATTATAATCTCCGAATAAGACTTGTGCGATTGCATGACCACTTTGTGTTCCCAGATGCCAGGCCTCTACTATAGATGGAATATGGTCATTCGCCCAATTTATTGTCAGAGGACGTCCATTCATAAGCACCAGAACAATATTTTCATTCACCTTATAAACTGCTTCCAATAATTCTTGCTGTAATCCTGGCAAATCTAGTGTCGTCCTACTTCTACCTTCGCCAGACTGAAATCCATGTTCCCCCAGAACCATTATGACCACATCTTTGTCTTTGGCTAAATCTATCGCCTGCTGAATACCATTTCTATTTGTCGTATTGATTTTTATTTCCTTTTCAAATGTTGATTCTCCTTTGGTAAGGGCAACCCCCATTTCATATGCTAAGCTATTGCCATTGTAAGATTGTAGTCCTTCTAAAACTGAAACTGCGGAGTTGTCATCCGCCGCAATACACCAACTCCCGAGAGGGCTGTTTTTATCAGCTGCCAATGGCCCAATCAACGCAATATTCAATCCTTCTTTTTTTAATGGCAACAGATTATCTTCATTTTTTAACAAGACAATAGATTTCTTTGCGATATCCAAAACAATGTCATTATTTTTATTACTGCCAATTAGCTTTTTCTCTCTTTCAGAACTGCAATATTTATAAGGGTCATCAAAAAGTCCTAATTCATATTTAACCTTTAAAATTCGTTTAACCGCGTTGTCTATCAATTTTTCTTGTACCACGCCTGATTTCACTAATTCTTCCAGGTGATTTACATAATGATAAGATTCCATATCCATATCGGACCCGGCATTTGCGGCTAATTCGGTGGCATGTCTTCCGTCTTTTGCATAACCATGGGCTATCATCTCATTAATTGATCCCCAATCTGAAACCACAAATCCCTCATAATTCCAGTCCTCTTTTAGAACCTTTCTTTGAAGGAATAAATTGGCTGTGGCGGGGATTCCATTAAACTCATTAAAGGCATTCATAAATGTTTTAACGCCTGCATCAATCGCAGCCATAAAAGGTGGAAATACCATATTGTATAATGTAGGTATACCAATATCCACAGTATTGTAATCCCTGCCGGATTCAGAAAACCCATAGGCCGCAAAATGTTTGGCACAGGCGGCAATAGTATCAGTGGCAGTGAGATCCTCTCCCTGAAAACCTTTTACTCTTGCATAAGCAATTTTACTGCCCAAATACGGATCTTCTCCAGCCCCCTCCATAACACGTCCCCATCTTGCATCTCTGGAAATATCAACCATTGGTGCAAATGTCCAATTGATACCACTTGCGGCAGCTTCTTCAGCAGCAACTTGTGCTGAGTTTTCTATGGCTTTCATATCCCAGCTAGCCGCTTCAGCAAGAGGTATGGGGCTCAAGGTTTTATAACCGTGAATTAAATCAAATCCAATAATCAGTGGAATACCCAACCTCGATTCTTCAATCGCTATTTTCTGTACCTTTCGCACTTCTTCTACTCCCCGTACGTTAAGCATAGAACCAACCAATCCGCTACGGAGATGTTCATGTTTTTTTGCGGCATCTCCTTCCTTTGGGGCCGGACCCGTAACATTCCAAAAACCATTGTACTGGTTCATCTGCCCAATTTTCTCTTTCAGCGTCATCCTTCCCAAGAGGACTGCTACTTCTTTATCTATCGTTTCTGAATTCATTGAACAGAGTTTTATGTGCCTGGAACCGGACCAGGACTCTCAGTAGAATTTGGAGGTCTTGAAAATTTTAAGGCATATATGTACAAGACTTTATCTTTGCTAGTACTAATCCTTATTTACTTAACCATAAAAGGAATATTGGCGGCGGCAGAATGATTGTGACCGTCCCCTACATAAACAAATAATCGATATTTCCCTTGGGTCGGTGCTTTAAACTTAACTGTATTATCCTGTTGTTCCACAATCAAACCTGCTACAGCACCAGGGCGTTCTTCCTCGTCCCCCCCATCTTTAAGGTCGGTACTTTCGGGCATTATTTCCCAGGTATAATTCAGTGTATCTTCCTCATGGTCCATCATACTTATAGACGAAAGGTATTGTTCTCCCATTTCTAAAACCACATTATCTGAAGCCGTTTTACCATTAAGTTCAAATTCTATTATTTTGGGTGTTCTGTTTTCGGGCCATTCGCCATTCCATATATAATGCATTACATCTACCGACTCTGTTTCCTGACCGTCTTCTAAAAATATACCGTACCAGGTTGGTGTTCGTTCTTGTTTATTCCCCCATAGAAATACATAAGATCCAATACATTGTTCTTTGTCCGAAGCAATTCCAGTTTCATGACGCTGCAGATAATTGGCAGCCTTAACAGTACTATTTTGCTCAATAGGTGCTCCCCAGGTGGTAGTTGGTACTTCCCAATGCCCGGTAGCTCCCCATTCCGTAACCATATACGGACCATCCCAACCAAATTTCCTGATTAGTGCAGGTACCTGTGGCAGATCGCCATACATCTGAACAGAAAGGATATCTAAATCTTCACAACGTTCTTTTATATAAGAAACCTCTTTTTGCGCCAAACCAGCAAGACTGGTTGTAGTCAAATGATTAGGATCTAATTCATGGATCATTATTGAAATTTGATTTACAGCATCCCAAACTTTAGGATTTTCATAGTGAAGGTTAAGCTCATTTCCAATTCCCCAAATCAGCAAAGCCGGATGATCCTTTAAGGCCATTACCTCCTTTTTTATACTTAGAAGTTGCTTTTCTACCATAATTGGATCATCATAATCAAATCCATGGCGTTCACGTCCAACCTCTATGCCCATGGTAACCATAAGTCCATTTTCCTGGGCTTCGTCCAGCACCTCTAATGCCGATCTTTCCCCATTATCAGTACGCCAGGTTCTGAACGAATTGGCCTTGTGTTTGGCAAGTTCCGCGATATTACCAAATTCAAGTCCCGCACCTTTTATATAAAAATCTTCATTGTTCACTAACAACTGGAATTTCCCATCGGTTTCGGTCAAAGTCACTTTTGCAGGTCCATAATTAACTTCAGATGCTTGTAATGCTTCCTCTTTTTTTGGATTTTCTTTGCATGAGGTAATTATGCAAATGGCAAGGATTATCAATATTCGCTTCATATGTCAATCTATTTTCTAATTAATAATTCTTCGACTTCTTCCAATGTTTTTCCCTTGGTTTCAATAACAAATTTATACACAAAAAAGAATGCACAAAGAGAGAGTATTGCATAAAGAGCGAAGGTCATTGTTGGTCCAAGACTAGAAAGTTCCCAAGGGAAAACCTGTGTTACAGAATAGCTCACCAGGGAATTGAAAAAACCAACAACGGATATGGCTATCGCCTTAATTTTACTCGGGAACACCTCGGAAATCAGCGTCCACATTACAGGACCGAGCGAAATTGCAAAAGCAGCCACATAGAGTAAAATTGCTATTAAGACCAAATTTGCGTTGATTTGAATAAAATTCTTTATTTCTTCCCGTTCAAAGATCAAGAATTCTTCTTCATTAATTCTGGTCCTCACTTCTTCAAAGAGCGCTGCCTGGCCATCGAATGACATCCCTTTCAAATCTGCCAAACCCAGTTTAATGTCCTGATTGTCTACCTTTTGCAAGGTCTCTTCGTCGAAATCATATGTTGCATTATTAAAAGCAAGTGTGACCATCACCAGGGCAATAGTCATACAAGTAGTACCGATAAGTAATAAGGGTTTTCTTCCCAGCCTATCAATAAGTCTGATTGCCACCAGGGTGAACACCAAATTGGTGAGTCCCACTACTATAGCCTGTAAAAAGGAAGAATCTGTGCTGCCACCAGCCTGTTCAAAAATTGTTGGTGCATAATAAAACACTGCATTGATCCCGGTAATTTGCTGAAAGAAAGCAATACCTAAGGCAATAATCATTATGGTGGCATACTTGCTTTTAAATATATCTGATAAAGTACCTTTTTCTTCTTTTTTTGCTAAGCCTCGTTCTATCTCTTTAATGGTGTGTTCTGCGTAAACTTCTCCTCCTATCTTTTGCAGCGTTTTATGAGCCTGTTCAACCTTATTCGATTTCTGAATTAACCATCTTGGGCTTTTAGGTACAAATAGAAGACCTAAAAAATAAATAATCGCAGGAATGGCTTCTACGCCCAACATCCAACGCCAACTTTCACCTTCTATGTTCACTAAAAAATAATTAGAGAAGTAGGCTACTGAAATTCCCAATACAATATTCAGCTGATTAAATGAAACCAGACTTCCTCGCAATTTTGGTGGCGCAATCTCAGCTATATAAATTGGAGCGATTAAAATAGCTCCACCAACCCCTATTCCACCAATTATTCTGGCAACAACAAATTCAACATACCCAGTGGCCATTGCAGACCAGCTTGCAGATATAGCAAAAAGTATGGCTACAATAACCAAAACCTTTTTTCTTCCGAATTTATCGGCTAAAGGACCTGCTACCAAATTACCCGCCATAGCACCAAAGATGACGCAACCAACAGAAAACCCTACCATAGATTTTGTCATCTCAAAATATACCGTGATTCCTTTGACGGCCCCGGAAATAACAGCACTATCAAAACCCAAAAGAAAGCCTCCAAGAGCAACTATAAGACTTATTAGTATGGTATAGGACTTGTTTAGTTTAACTTCAGGGCTGGTTGCAGTCATTGTTAATTATTTTGGTTGGTGTAATTATGTTTAGTGCCCGGAAGCACTCGGTTTAAATATGATATTTTATATCCTTAAAATAACCAAAAAATTAACAATCTATATGAATTGAAATATCCAGTTAGTAATTGATCTATTGCTGATATCATGCAAATCTTTCAAGAGAAAATAAATATGGGCTAAAATACCGGATAAAAAAATAGCCCAAATGAAGTAAGGAAATTTTAAGCGATATAGCCGGATCACTACAACTATACTATCTCCGCATTTAACCCGGCCTGCAGTAATCTGCTACAGCGTGGTTCCAAATCTGTATACTCTCCGGTCTTAACAGTACATTTACCATTGTGATGTACTATAAGCGAACATTGTTCTGCCTGTTCTGCAGTATGTTCACAAACATCTATCAGGGTCTCGATAACGTGCTCAAAAGTGTTTACATCATCATTGAACAGTACAATTTCATTTTGTTTTAAAGTTTCTTCAGCTAAAAGAAGTTCTTCCAAATGCTTCTCTCTTGTCCCCATATCGATACATTTTTTACTAATATACTAAATTTTAGTACTTAGCGCTTTAGTCCTTTCCCTAAAGTTGATAAACTACTGCCACCCAGTTATTACGCTCGCGTTTTTCGATAAAATTCAATGCTGCAATTTTACAAGCTTCAGCGATTAGCGGTTCATCTTCACTATAGAATCCACTCAGTATGAGTTTACCATTGTTATTAAGATGCCTGGCATAAACCGGGATATCAGAAAGCAGGATATTTCTATTGATATTTGCCAAAATAAGATCGTATGTCTGTTCTCCCAATAAGCTGACGTCCCCTTCATATACATTAATGTGTCCCTGCTTGTTGAGTTCCGCATTCTCCATTGCGTTGAGGTAACTCCAGTGATCTATGTCAATCGCATCTATGGAAGAAGCACCCTTCATGGCAGCAAGGATAGCCAAAACCCCGGTGCCGCTACCCATATCCAAAACTGATAATCCGGATACTGACAAATTCAGCAAATGTTCCAGCATCATATGTGTGGTTTCGTGGTGCCCGGTACCAAAACTCATTTTGGGCATTATCACTATATCAAACTCGACATCAGAATCCCTGGTGTGAAAGGGAGCTCTAACGGCACATTGGTCATCAACCCGAATTGCATCAAAAGCTTGTTCCCACTGTGCATTCCAATTTTGATGTGCTATTTCAGTGCGAACGAATTCAATCTTAAAATCCGGATGGGCAAGAATCTGAATCTCATTTAGCATCCCCTCTTTAAAATCAACTTTCTTTATGTAAGCATTAAGGCCATTACCGGTCTCGATAAAACTATCAAATGGGAGTTCCCCAAGCTCGGCCATAAGAATCTCGGATGCCGGCTGCAAGGGAGTTATACTAAAGGAGAACTCAATAAATACCTCTGACAAAACTAGATGGCCTTAATTATAGCTACAAAGTCATCGCAAACTAATGAAGCTCCACCTATTAACCCACCATCTACATCAGGTTTAGAAAAGATTTCACTTGCGTTATTGGGCTTTACACTTCCGCCATAAAGAATAGAAACAGACTCCGCAATAGTATTGTCAAAACCTTCTGTAATAGTCTGTCTGATAAAGGCGTGCATTTCCTGTGCCTGTTCGGGACTTGCAGTCTCGCCAGTACCAATGGCCCAAACCGGTTCGTAAGCCAGTACTATAGAACTCCATGCCTCGGCATTTAAATGAAATAAAGCATTTGTAAGCTGACTTTTTACCACCTCAAAATGACGGCCAGATTTTCGTTCTTCTAGCTCCTCTCCAAAACAAAATATAATCCTCATGTCTTTCGCTAAGGCCGACTCAACTTTTTTGGCGAGTAACTCATCGGTTTCTCCAAAATAAGCCCTTCTTTCAGAGTGTCCAAGAATAACGGTTTTAATCCCAATATTCAATAACATATCAGCAGATATTTCCCCTGTATAAGCTCCATTTTCAGCAAAATGCATATTCTGCGCAACAACCTCGATAGAGGAAGATTCCAGTTGGTTAACTGCCCCATTCAAATTGACGAAAGTTGGGGCAACCATAACCTCAGAAGAAGTGTCTGGCAGTTTAGCAGAAAGCGTTGCCAATAACTTCCTTGTTTCCTCCAGGTTTTTATTCATTTTCCAATTACCTGCTACAATTTTAGATCTCATATTTTTATTATTTAGTTCATTTTTTTGGTTAATGCCTCTAGTCAGAAAAGTCCCTTCCTAAATGCTGCTATTAATCAAAACTTAAGTTGTTCACATCATTAAAATGCACCTTTTGCAGAATGGTTCCTTTAGTTAACACCAGCACCCCGGGATTTGAACGCACAATAGTTTTCAGGGCCGTTTCATCTGTAAAGTAAAACTCAAAATTAAGATGGTACTGTTCTATAAATTGACGGGAATACTCTGAATCTGATGCCGATAATCCAATGACTTTATAGTGATTGCTCAATGCCTCATCGGACATTTTTTTGATCTCTTCAAAAGCGTTTGCATTTGTTTTCCTGAGATCATAGGCGACAATCATCACCAATTTATGCTCCCCGAGCAGGCTGGTTGTCAGATCTTCCCCGTCTTGTTCGATGGTAAAGTCGTGTATAGGGGGCTCGTAACCTTTTTGTATTTCTGTTGTTTCCACATCGATAAATTCCCCGTCAACTGTGGGATAATCCCCATTGGTCACAATCACCTTTTCTTCTCCTCCCACATCAAATTTCCAGGCATATTCAAAAATTGATTTTGGTGCATCTTCGGGCACCGTCATCCCTTCTTCAATATTTGCGCCTATCTTATATGGCCTGAAATCTAATTGAGGTAAATGGTTAAGCACATAATATGCATAAATCACACATAAAACCACCGATACCAGTACTGCAATCTTGCTTATACCCTTGGTAAGAAGAGGTTTAATGAATTTACTGCCAGCGAAAAGAATAAGAATCAGGATTAGAAGGAAGATGTCTTTTGCAAAAGACTCCCAGGGAGTCAATTTTATGGCATCGCCAAAACATCCACAATCTGTGACCTTATTAAAGTATGCCGAATAAAAGGTAAGGAAAGTAAAAAAGACAATCATCAGCAGAAGACTCCAAAGCGTAAATTTCTTCTTAAATCCCAGCAATAGGAAAACCCCCAGCACCACTTCTAAAATGACCACTAAAATGGAAATTGCCAGGGCATATGGCACAAAAAAAGGAAGGTCCAATACTCCCTGACTAAAGTATTCCTGGAGCTTAAATGAAAAACCAACCGGATCGTTCAGTTTTATAAAGCCGCTTATTATGAATAATGTTCCAACTAAAATGCGCGAAATGGATACTAAATATTTCATATGGAAAATTGCATTTTTTTATTTGGAATTAACACCAAGATGGATAAGCGCAAAGACGGCGTAGTTTATAATGTCCTGATAGTTTGCATCTATTCCTTCACTAACCAGGGTCTTTCCACTATTATCCTCTATCTGTTTTACACGAAGTAATTTTTGAATTATAAGGTCTGTCAGTGAACTTACCCGCATATCGCGCCATGCCTCTCCATAGTCATGATTTTTATTCTCCATGAGAGATTTGGTGATGTCTACTTGTTTGTCATAACACTCCAAAGCCTGCTCAAGAATTAAATCCGGTTCTTCCGCAATTCCTTTTTCTAACTGGATTAGGGCCATAATTGCATAGTTAATTATCCCTATGAACTCTGAACGTTCCCCTTCATCTACTTTTTGAACTTCATTTTCCTGCAATCCACGTATGCGTTGGGCCTTTATGTATATCTGATCTGTTAATGAAGGAAGTCTCAAAATGCGCCAGGCACTGCCATAATCTTTCATTTTCTTTAAAAACAGATCCCTGCAGTTTGTAATGACTGTATTGTATTGTTCTGAAGTTTGCTGCATGTAGTTCCTCGTAAATTGCGTAAATTTCGCTTAAAATTCCGTAACCATCAAAGATTGCGGTTTAAACTTATTAGGTCGTACAAAAACCAATTTCAATAATTCTAAGAATGAAAAATGACCATTAATTGTAAGGGGAATTTGGTAGATCTCGCTAGCCCCAGAGTAATGGGCATTCTGAACCTTACTCCGGATTCTTTTTATGACGGTGGCAGATACAGGCTCAAAGACCCAATTTTAAATCAAACCGAAAAAATGCTTTCGGATGGAGCAACTTTCATTGATTTAGGTGGATACAGCTCACGTCCGGGAGCTAAAAATATTTCTGAAAAAGAGGAACTAAACCGCTTACTGCCGGCTGTGGATATATTACTCGAGACTTTTCCTGATATTCTGTTATCTATAGACACCTTTCGCAGTGGTGTGGCCAGGGCATCCCTGGAACGGGGTGCAGCGATGATCAATGATATTTCAGCGGGCAAACTGGATAAAAAAATGATGGCTACAGTTTCAGAATTCGGAGTACCCTATATCATGATGCATATGAAAGGTACTCCCCAGGATATGAGTTCTCAAACATCCTATGAGGATCTAATAGGCGAAGTGCTCTATTATTTTTCGGAAAGACTTGCAAGTGCAAGGGCCCTTGGAATAAAAGATATAATCATTGATCCGGGGATGGGCTTTGCCAAGAACACGAGTCAGAATTTCGAACTTTTAAGACAGTTTGAACTGTTACATACTTTAGATTTACCGGTATTAGTTGGTTTGAGCAGAAAATCGATGATCTATAAAATACTAAATATTGATGCGGAACTAGCACTTAACGGTACCACAGCCCTCAACATGTATGCCCTGAACAAGGGTGCTAATATATTGAGGGTACACGACGTAAAGGAGGCAATAGAATGTATTACTTTGATGGGGGAATTGGAAGCGAAAAAAGACTGACATTTACTTCACCTATTTTTCATAATTTTACAAAAAAGGCAAGGATTGGATTTTTTAGACTTTCTGGAATTCAGAATCACGGATATTATAGACATCATCCTTGTTGCAATACTTCTCTACTATATCTATAAACTCGTCAGGGGAACAGTAGCCATTAATATATTTATTGGTATCGTTATTGTTTGGGGGTTTTGGAAGCTAACCCAGCTGTTAGACATGAAAATGATTAGCAGTATGGTCGGAGGGTTTATGTCTGTTGGTCTTATTGCGTTAATTGTGGTTTTTCAACAAGAGATTAGAAAATTTTTGTTAATGATTGGTTCTACAAATTTTGCCAACAAGCGAAATTTTGTTAAGAATTTTAAATTTTTATGGCAAGAAGGAATAGTGTCCCAATTAGAGGTAGAACCTCTGCTCTCTGCCTGCGACAATATGAGCAAAACCAGAACAGGCGCTATTCTTGTTCTTAAACGCAATAATTCTCTGGATTTTGTGAAATCGTCCGGGGATGTAATGAACATTGAGGTAAACCAGCCAATAGTTGAGAGTATCTTTTATAAAAATAGTCCCCTGCACGACGGTGCTGCTATCATTGAAGACAATCATATAGTTGCAACCCGTGTAATACTACCGGTTACCAAAGAGAGAAATATGCCTCAGCGTTTTGGATTGCGCCACAGAGCCGCCGCGGGTATTACAGAACGCACAGATGCGGTTGCCCTGGTAGTGAGCGAAGAAAGCGGGCAGATTACCTATGTTAAAAATGGCGAATTTGTGCTCTATAAAGATCTTGGGGAATTGGCAGCCATAATAAAAGAAGACCTGCTATAGATATGGAATGTAAAAACTGTAATACCCCTCAAAGAACAGATTTCAACTTTTGTCCAAACTGTGGTGCTAAGGTCATACGCAACCGTCTTACAATAAAAAATCTCTGGTATGATGTTACCGAGCGTTATTTTAACCTGGACAATACTTTTATTAAAACCTTTGTTCAGCTATTTACGCAACCTCAATTGGTGATTGATACGTATATCTCAGGGGTGCGCAGAAAGTACCTCAACCCAATCAGTTATCTTGGAATAGCTCTGACACTATCTGGTATATCCCTATTTCTTCTCAGAAAATTTGCATTCGATAAAATGGATTTCGGGAGTATGGGTGCTGCCCTAAACCCGGAGACAGCGAAGAAAATCATGGCCGTTTCGCTAGACTTCAGCTCCTTCGTCTTTTTGCTTTATATTCCTGTTCTGGCCATTTCCGGACTGCTACTTTTTAATAACAAAAAATACAACCTCACAGAATTTATCATTGTTGCCATATACACATTAGCCCATTTCAGCATCATAAGTTTCTTCATCAGCCTGATTATGATCTCTTTTTATGCAGAAGATTACTTATCTATTTCCTATTATATTATAGTGCTGATGGCATTATATTCTGCCTATGTACTGAATAAATTAAACGGCTGGAGTTTTATTAAATCCCTCTTGTATATGTTACTCTTTGGCTTTGGGTTTTTATTGATAGGTATTTTTATGAATCTAGTGTTTCTCCTTACAGGAGTACTTTCATTTGCAGATTTTATCCCCCAAAAACCTTAGGCAGCTTCTTCTGCCAGGAATTGGGCCTCATATAAACTGCTGTAATACCCTCCTTTTTTCAATAGTTCTTTGTGGGTGCCCATTTCAACAATATGACCGGCATCCATCACGAGAATCTTATCAGCCTTTTTAACGGTAGCTAATCTATGGGCAATAATAATGGAAGTTCTGCCTTCGGTGATCTTATCTGTTGCCTTCTGAATTAATTGTTCCGAATAGGTATCTACCGATGAAGTGGCTTCATCTAATACCAAAACACTGGGATTACTGACATAAGCCCTTAAAAAAGCAATAAGCTGGCGCTGACCGCTTGAAAGCATGGTTCCACGTTCTTTAACGTTATACTGGTATCCTCCTGGCAAGCTGCTTATAAATTCGTGTACCCCAATCTGTCTTGCAGCATTTTCTATGCTGTCAATGCTAACCGAAGCATCTTTTAAAGATATGTTATTGGCAATGGTATCCGCAAAAAGAAACACATCCTGAAGGACGACGGCTATATTTTTACGCAAGGATTTTAATTTATAATCCTTTATGTTCTTGTCATCTATCTCTATGCTGCCTGCATTGATTTCATAAAATCTGTTGAGCAGATTAATGATTGTAGATTTTCCTGCTCCCGTGGCACCGACAATGGCCATAGTCTCCCCTGCTTTCACCTCAAATGAAACACCATGAAGTACCTCTTCATTCTCCAGATAACCAAAACGGACATCCTTAAAGGAAATATTCCCCTTCATATGACCCACTTCCGTGTCACCTGTATCAGGGATATGACTTTCTGTATCAAGAATCTTGAATACCCTGTTGGCTGCTACCATACCCATCTGAAGGGTATTGAATTTATCGGCAATCTGACGAAGCGGTTGAAAAAGCATGCCCGACAACAGTATAAAAGAAAAAATAGTTCCGTATTCATCCGCAGCTATATTGGTGACGTTCTGAAGTCCGCCGTACCAAACAATCAATCCCACTGTAATGGAAGAGACAATATCTGCAATTGGAAAAAAGAAGGAGTTGTACCAGACCGTCTTTAACCAGGCATTTTGGTGCCTTTCATTAATTTCCCTGAATTTATCACTCTCAATTTTTTCACGGGTAAACAATTGTACGATCTTCATTCCTGTGATGCGCTCCTGTACAAAAGAATTAAGGTTAGAAACCTGGGCCCTAACATCTATAAAAGCCTTCTTCATGGCTTTTTGAAATTGCCTCGTAGCATATAGGATCAATGGTAATACCGCAAATACAATTAAGGCTAGTTTCCAGTTAATTATCAGCATTACCACAGCAACAACAAGCATTTTCAAAAGATCTGCAACTATGACAAAAAAACCCTGGCTAAAAATTTCGCCTATTCGCTGCATATCAGCCACAGCCCTGGTAACAAGCACGCCAATAGAAGAATTGTCGTAATACTGCATTTTAAATTTGATCATCTTCTCAAAAAGAATGACACGAATATCTTTTATGACAGATTCTCCCAACCAATTGGCATAATAGTTAAATCCCAACTGACTGCTCACCTGGCCAAACAAGACAGCGGCCATGGCCATGGTCAAAAAAAGCAGTTTGTCAATATCGCTTTTTTTAATGGCTTCGTCCACTATTTCACCGACGATCAACGGTGAAATGACTGCAAATGTAGAGAGTAATACCGCGGCCAGTGCCACAGCGTAAAAAGTAATTTTGTAGGGTCTGGTATGGGCCATTACCCTCTTAAACAATTTATAATCAAAAGCTTTTCCTGTATCCTTATTCATCAATTTTAAAGATGTTCTTTGGGTATTCAACCAAGGTCAAATATAATCCTTTTGCGGGTACCGATGCACCAGCCTGGTTCCGATCTTTGCTTTTTATAATAGTCTTAACATCCTCCAAACCTATTTTTCCCTTTCCTACTTCGAGAAGAGTCCCGACGATTGCTCTCACCATATTCCTAAGAAACCGGTCTGCAGTTATGGTAAAGACGAGCTTGTCAGCATCAGCAACCCAAACAGACTTGCTAATTTGGCAATTATAGGTCCTGACATCTGTCCGGGATTTTGAAAAACATTCAAAATCTTCATATTGCAATAACAATTCTGCCGCAGCATTCATTGCCCGAAGGTCTATGGTCTGTCTCAGATAATGGGCGGTATCTTTATAAAACGGATTCTTTTGCCGTACTATCCAATACTCATAAGTCCTCGCTATTGCACTGAATCTGGCATGGGCATCCTTCGATACTTCAAATATGTCCTCTATACCTATATCCTCCGGTAGAAAGGAATTGAGTTTTAACACAGCATCCGAGGTGTCTAACGGTTGTTCAACATCGAAGTGGGCAACCATTTTTTTTGCATGAACCCCTGCGTCTGTCCTTCCGGCAGCTACCAGTGAAATATTTTCTCGCAACAAAGTACTAAAGACCGTTTCCATCTGTTGTTGCACGGTGGACGCATTAGGCTGACTTTGCCATCCGTGGTATGCCGAACCGAAATAGGAAAATGTGACAAAATATCTCAAGTTTAAGATGCTTGTTTTAGGAATAACAAAGATAGGGAAGTTAGCAGTAAACAGTAGGCAGTGAACAGTGAACACGAGATCTTTTTTGATTATCCGGTGGATGATTAAAAAAGGCTGCGAGATGATGCGGCTGGCCAAAGTGAGCAGTAATCAGTAAACACGAGATCTTTTTTGATTATCCGGTGGATGATCATAAAAGGCTGCGGGTTGATGCGGCTGGCTTAAGTAATCAGTGAGCAGTAAACAGTGGCCGGTTAGAAAGGAAGAAGTATTGTGAGGAAAATGATTATCAGTGATTGTTATCTCCTAGCCATAGTTTACTGAAAAAGCCACTATAAGGACAATTGTGACCACTGCTTTATTCTCCTTATCATTAACTTTGCACAATGACCAAAATCCTCCTCCTTTCAGATACTCATGGGTATTTAGATAAAACTATCCTGAATTACGCTGAACAGGCAGACGAGATCTGGCATGCAGGGGATATAGGGAATCTGTCTGTAACTGATAGACTTTCTGCAATTAATCCTGTGCGAGGTGTATACGGTAATATTGACGACCATATCATTCAAAAAGAATTTCCTCTGGATAATCGGTTTACTTGCGAAGCCGTCGATGTCTGGATCACACATATAGGAGGATACCCATACAAGTACAATTTCAGGATCAGGGAGGAAATAAAAGCAAACCCTCCAAAACTATTTATCAGCGGACATTCACATATACTCAAAGTAATGTGGGACAAAAAGCTCGATCTATTGCATATGAACCCGGGGGCCTGTGGAAAATATGGATTTCATGCTGTCCGAACCATGTTGCGCTTTGTAATTGACGGCGAAGAGATTAAGGATTTGGAAATTATAGAATTGGGGAAACGTTAGGGATTGAGGTTTTGTTGGAGCTCTTTTGTACAAGCAAAAAGCGACTACCGAAAGCCCGACCCTGTAGTGTGCCTGAAGTATAGCAAAAGCTAACTTCAGGATCTACTAAAGGGAACGCCCAAATAAACAAGCCTATTTAAATGCAAAACCCCGTAGTTGAGACAAGCTCACTACGGGGACGCACTAATACTACTAAGATGTTAGGTTCAACGCAAACGATCCACAGATTTTACGAGATCTTCATCCTTCTTGATAGCCCTGTTGGCCAGGACCAAAAAAACGATAGAAAATACAGGAATCAGCATCCCAATACCCTTCTCCAAGACATCTGCCTCTCCGGATAAATTTAGTGATCGGTAAACGAAAAATCCTAGTAAACAAAGATTCAATATCATATTCAACCTGTTGGCAACAAATTGATTTTGTCTTTTTCTAAAAAGTACAATAGCAAGTACAGCAAGTGCAGTGGCCCCGTAAAAGGCAAATGATACCCAAAGTTCATTTTTAGCAAATATGGCATTGCCCTCAGCATCTGACCAAAGTTGCAGCCAAAATGGGAGAACTCCCGCCATCAGGGCCACAATCAGAAGATAAACGGTCTGTATTCTTTGGATCATATTTTATATACCTCTTTATTCCCCTTGTACAAGCAGCTGCAAAAATACGTGACTTTTTAAGATTTCTGCTGCAAATTCTCAAAAAAAAATCATCGCAAAGTACTAGTGCTATTGCTTTGGTAATATCCAATGAAACAAATATTTAAATAAGAAAGGCTGTATTGTAGAAAATAATTTGTAATATTGTCTCGTTATTAGTTATAGCACTTACCAATGAGGGATGTCATTCCCGCGTAATACCCAGATAACAATACACTTCATTTTTTTATATACGTATAATTTATTCAATACTCAATGTTTGAGATTTCAGATTTAAAGGCCAAGAAGCTTCCGGAACTTCAGGAAATAGCAAAAGGCTTAAATGTACCCAAGTACAAAACACTAAAAAAACTGGATTTGGTCTATCAAATCCTCGACCTACAGGCAAGCAACCCGCAAGCAGTAAAGGAAACAGTGCCAAAGGCAGAGATTAAGCCAAAGCCTAATCCTCGCAGGGATCGCACTCCAAGAGAAAAAAAACCTGCCAGGAGTTCCGTAGCGGAGAAAAAAAGCCAGGAGAAAGCTGAAGTTGCAACTTCAGCTCCTGAATCAAAAGAAGAACAGGGGCAGTCACAACACAAAAGCCAGGGAGGCAGGGACCATCAAAAAAGTCCGGGTCAACACAAGGGCCAAAATCCTAAAAAAGCCCATCATCACAAGAATGGCCAGGATAAAAAGAATAGCAATTTTGACAAAGATCTGCGGAACAAATACAAACAACCAGAGTTTGAGTTCGACAGTATAATTGAAAGTGAAGGAGTCCTGGACATCATGCAAGACGGTTACGGTTTCCTTCGTTCATCTGACTACAACTACCTTTCTTCTCCAGACGACATCTATGTTTCTCAATCACAAATCAGGCTTTTTGGCCTGAAAACAGGAGATACAGTTCTTGGAAATGTACGCCCTCCAAAAGAAGGTGAAAAATATTTCCCACTTATTAAGGTGAATAAAATTAATGGGCTGGATCCTCAGGTGGTGAGAGACAGAGTCTCTTTTGAACATTTAACACCTTTATTCCCAAGAGAAAAGTTTAATCTGGCAGAAAGACAAAGCAATATTTCAACCAGGATTATGGATTTGTTCTCCCCCATTGGCAAAGGCCAGAGGGGAATGATTGTTTCTCAGCCCAAGACCGGTAAAACAATGCTTCTTAAAGATATTGCTAATGCAATTGCAGCAAATCATCCAGAGGTATATCAAATTATTTTGCTCATCGATGAACGGCCGGAAGAAGTTACGGACATGCAGCGTAATGTTAGAGGTGAAGTTGTGGCTTCAACCTTTGATAAAGAAGCCACGGAACACGTGCGCGTTGCCAATATAGTGCTTGAAAAGGCTAAAAGATTAGTTGAATGTGGCCATGACGTAGTTATTCTGCTAGATTCAATCACTCGTTTGGCAAGAGCATATAACACTGTACAGCCTGCCTCAGGAAAGGTATTAAGTGGTGGGGTTGATGCCAATGCCCTTCACAAACCAAAACGCTTTTTTGGAGCTGCCCGTAACATTGAGAACGGAGGCTCACTGTCTATAATTGCGACAGCACTTACAGAAACCGGTTCTAAGATGGATGAAGTTATCTTTGAAGAATTCAAAGGTACAGGTAATATGGAATTACAGTTAGACAGAAGAATCAGTAACAGAAGAATATTCCCGGCTATTGATCTTATCTCCTCTTCAACCAGAAGAGACGATCTTCTCCTTGACGAAAATACCATACAACGCATGTGGATCATGCGCAAATATCTGGCCGACATGAATCCTGTTGAAGCAATGGAATTTATGGAACAACGGATTAAACAAACCAAAAATAATGAAGAGTTCTTGCTCACTATGAACAATTAGAACTACTTCAAAATTTAATTCAAATCCCAAAAGCACTGTGTTTTTGGGATTTTTTATTTGTTGCAATAGAACGAATAGATTCGTTTAGTAGTACAATTAAAAATAATTAGTACTATTTTTAGTCATAGAATTGCCGTTCCCCACGTACATTCTTAACCCATAATTACAACAAAATTTTAAAAATTTCTAACCATGAAGCACACTCAAAAAACTTTTGCAACAGTACTTTTTAGCTTTTTATTACTTTTCGTATTTATCAATTGCGCAGAGAAAAAGAAGGAAGACCGCCAGGATGATCCCCCGATAGAACAGGAGGAAGTAGCGCCTCCAAAGCAAATTGTGGAATTGAATCAGGCAAAAGAAACTTATGACAACTATACCAGGCGCAGAGTAGGTATCATTGAAAAAAGTGAAGGTTCAAAACCCGACGGCTCTAAATTTGATGCAACGAGGTACACCCATTATGATATTGCTACCATTAAGCAATATATTGCTTATATCGAACAGGAAGCCAAACGCGCAAATGTTGAGATCGCATCCCTCCGCTTTTATTTATCAAATTACCCGGATACTACAAGCTTTAAAAATGGTAATGAAGTAGTACACCCCAGACAAAACTCTGTATTTCTGGTCCCTACGACCACAAAAGATGGTTTGGAATACCCTTTTATGCTAGAAGATAAGGATGGCAAATGGGAAGCCGTTTTGCTTAGCGGACAGCTGGATCCCTTGGGTGAAAAAGGTATGGGAATGCAACAGGAGAAAAGGACTAAAAATTATGCCGGGTTTGCTCCAAATTCTGCAACACTTAATCTGAGTCATCACGAAAAAAGTTTTTTCCTTAATGAAGGTGGTTCGGCACCACCTCCTTATCATTGATAAATGATAATCCGGTAAATAATCATAATGATTTCTGATTTTCTCAATGTTTTTCTGGAATATTATTTCCTATGGATATACGGCATAGCACTCTTGGTCGCACTTTGGCGCTATCCCAGATACTATGACAGCCCCCTGAAGTATTTTCCAATTTTACTGATGTATACCTTGTTGAACGAGACTTTTGGCGCTCTGATATACAAAAGCGAACAAATTAGATTGATTTTCAGTGATTTTTTCTCATTTTATAATTGGGCAATTTATAATATCTACGGGATAATATTCTATCTCTACTTTTTCTATGTTTATTGGTGTTATATCAGCAATAAATCACATAAAAAACTTATAATTTATGCCAGCAGTTTATATGTGATTACCAGTATTGCAAATCCCTTTTTTCAGAATTTTATTCTGGAATCGCAGCTCTACTCTTATATTCTTGGTGCCCTTTTCCTTATTTGCATTGGTTTTCTTTACTTTTTTGACCTTAAAACCAAATATGATAAGTGGTTTCTTAAGAAAGACTTGTTATCCTGGTTGAGTTTAGGAGTGATAATTTTCTATGTGGGATATATTCCCATTAAAATTTTTAGGCATTACGAGGTTTTTGACACTCCTGAAGAGGCCACGTTTATTCGGAATATTCATTGGGGCCTTATACTTGCGATGTATGGGTGCTTTGTTTTAGGGTTTTTGTTGATGCGAAGAAGAAGGACAAAGGTAGAAGTATAATGCGATAAACACTGATCGCTGTGCACTTATCCATCTACTTCCACCGAGGTCGGACAGGCGCACTTGCCTACCAGAGCCAGGCTCAGGATGACAGTTAATTGCTAACTGCTAACTGCTCACTGTTTACTGCTCACTGCTCACGGTCTACTGCTCACTGCTCACTGCTAACTGCTAAATTTTTGCCCTTCTTTTCTTCAATAATTTCATGCCTGTCTTCAGATCCTTTTACCGGGGGTACTGGATATATTTGTGTTTCTGTTTATTTTAAGCTCCCCGCTTTGGATAAAGAGGGGAATGAATCAAGCCAGAGGTGTGAGAAAGGAGAGATTGAAAATAGTTTCCTAATTAATTCATCGCGCCAACCAGCATTGAAATTACTTGGACCAACCCCTCCGTCACGCCCCTGGCGCAACACCTTCCCTTAACCAAGGGGAGGAGCTTTTTTACGATTCATTTATAAAGCTCCCCGCTTTGGATAAAGAGGGGAATGAATCACGCCAGAGGTGTGAGAAAGGAGAGATTGAAAATAGTTTCCTAATTAATTCATCGCGCCAACCAGCATTGAAATTACTTGGACCAACCCCTCCGTCACGCCTGTGGTGAGACACCTCCCCTTAACCAGGGGGAGGAATTTTTTGTCATTCTTTTTATCCATGCAATTTCTATCGCATTTTAAAGGTATTCATGAATGTTCCGCATTTGTTTCGAGGTAAAAGGAACAAGGAGATGGTATCAATGGTCGGAAAGCTCTTAGTGAAAAGAACATAAATAATTAAATTACACTAAATATGAACATATGGGATTCTACGACCTAAGTAAAAAAGAACGCCAAAATCTGGTGTTCAATATAGAAAAGGACATTCTCCTTGACCTGGAAAGTGATTCAAAAGAAAATATACTAAAGTATTTTTCCGATGAGGATACCTATATACGAAAGACAGCATACCTTACTATTGGAAAACTGTATAAATCCAATGCGGTTTCACATGCCAAACTAATTGCCGCTTTGGAAAGCTACCTCTCATCTGAAAATCACAGTATAAGGCAAACCACCATAAACGCCGCCGGGGAAATAGGGATGATCAATTTTGAGTCGGTACAACAATTTTTTGACACTGCCTTATTCGACAAACACCATACAGTAAGAAATGCGGTTATCGGTTCCTTAAAAAAAATGGGGGCTAAAAACCCAATCCCTGCATTAAAATGGGCCAAACAATATTTGCGTCATGAGGACAAGGAAATACGACGAGAAATTTGTCATGGGATAGAACTTAGGGGACGTACACATCCCCAGGATATTCTTCCCTTGCTTCGCGAATTACAATTCGATACCACCGCAAGAGTGGGTAATACACTTGTTCACGTTCTTGGACAGATCGCTTATAAAAAAGGATGCCTGGCTACTGTGATCTCAGAATTAAATACCTGGGAAAACAAGGAATTGGTGATAAAGGCAATTGATGAAATAGTTGATGTGCACCAGCGATATAAGAGTTTTGCGGCTATGACACAACAGGAAGCTATTGATTATATCGATAATAACTTTAATGATTTGACATAAAAAACCCGGATATGGCTATCCGGGATTTCATTTTAGCACAATAGCTAAGAATTATTTCAATGTAGCAACCTGCTTCGTTAATTTACTTTTAAGATTGGCCGCTTTATTATCATGAATAATATTCCTTTTGGCCAATTTATCAATCATACTTACCACTGCTGATAACAAAGCTTCGGCTTTTTTCTTGCTCGTCTCGCCACGTAATTTCTTAATCGCGTTACGGGTGGTTTTATGCTGATACCTGTTACGAAGACGTACAGCTTCATTTCTTCTGATTCTCTTTAATGCCGACTTGTGATTTGCCATTTTCTTTTCTTATTATATTTTAAATTGCCCTAAGGACCAATTTTAGTAGCCCGTAGGGGAATCGAACCCCTGTTACCAGGATGAAAACCTGGCGTCCTAACCCCTAGACGAACGGGCCGTAATTGAACTTGGAAGTTAGAAATTTGAGGTACGAAGTATTTTCTTCGTGTTCCCATTTCGTATTTTGTACTTCTAAATTCGTACTTCTGTAGCCCGTAGGGGAATCGAACCCCTGTTACCAGGATGAAAACCTGGCGTCCTAACCCCTAGACGAACGGGCCTAATTTGAGCTTAGAAGTTAGAAATTTGAGGTACGAAGTTTATTCTTCGCAATTCGTACTTCTAAATTCGTACTTCAAATAAATGCGGTTGCAAAAATACAATTATTTTTTACTACCACAACTCCTTATTATTATTTTTTGAATCGTTCTAATAGGCCTTGGCAAAGAGTACTCTCTGACTAGATGGTTTTCCGGTTACCATACAGCTACCTTCCTCAGCCTCAGTGACTATTGGGATACAGCGAATGGTAGCCTTGGTTTCTTCTTTAATCTGCTCCTCGGTCTCTGAGGTACCGTCCCAATGCGCAGAGATAAATCCACCTTTTTCTTCCAAAACCAGTTTAAATTCTTCATAAGAATTAACTGTGGTAATGTGCTCCTCCCTATACTTCAGGGCTTTTTGGTAGATATTCTCCTGTATACTGTTCAACAACTCTTCAATTCTATCCACTACCAGGTCTGCATTTACTGTCTCCTTCTCAAGAGTATCTCTCCTTGCAAGTTCGTAAGTGTTGTTTTCCAGGTCGCGCTGACCTATAGCAATACGAACAGGCACCCCTTTTAGTTCATATTCGTTGAATTTAAAGCCCGGTTTATGAGTATCGCGCTTATCAAATTTTACTGATATTCCTTTAGACCGTAATTCTTTTGTTAATGGATCTATTTTTTCGGCGATCGCCTCGAGCTGTTCCAGGCCTTTATAAATGGGTACTATGACCACCTGAATAGGTGCCAGTTTTGGCGGCAAAACCAAGCCATTATCATCGCTGTGTGTCATTACTAAAGCACCCATTAATCTTGTTGATACCCCCCAGGAAGTTGCCCAAACCAATTCTTGCTTGCCTTGTTTATTGACAAACTTTACATCAAAAGCTTTGGCGAAATTCTGACCAAGAAAATGCGAAGTTCCCGCCTGCAACGATTTACCATCCTGCATTAGCGCTTCAATACAATAAGTCTCTACGGCCCCTGCAAAACGTTCGCTTTCCGTTTTAGTTCCCTGTATAACAGGAACAGCCATATGGTTCTCTGCAAAATCCGCATAAATTTTTAATATCAGCTCAGCCTCCTCAATGGCTTCCTGTTTTGTGGCATGCGCTGTATGACCTTCCTGCCAAAGGAACTCAGCGGTACGAAGGAATAACCTTGTCCTCATTTCCCAGCGTACTACATTGGCCCATTGGTTAATGAGCAATGGAAGATCCCTGTAAGATTGTATCCATTTTTTATAGGTATCCCAAATGATCGTCTCTGATGTTGGGCGAACTATGAGTTCTTCCTCCAGTTTGGCGTCCTCATCCACCACAATCCCACTGCCGTCATCTGCATTTTTTAATCGATAGTGAGTTACCACTGCGCATTCTTTGGCAAAACCCTCTACATGACTTGCTTCCTTACTTAAAAACGACTTGGGAATAAATATGGGGAAATAGGCATTTTCATGCCCTGTTTCCTTAAACATACTATCCAGAGCGGCCTGCATTTTCTCCCAAATAGCAAACCCATAGGGCTTAATTACCATACACCCCCTTACCGCTGAATTTTCGGCAAGATCGGCCTTTATTACGAGTTCGTTATACCACTTGGAATAGTCTTCGCTGCGTTTTGTCAAATTTTTACCCATCAATAGTACTTTGGCACAAAACTTGTGTCATCATTAACACAAATAGTTCGGCAAAACTAACTATTTTTAGTATGTTCAACAATATAAATTTACACCGATGATACATTCTCTACCCCAACCAAAAGCATTCATGGTTACGGCGATCGTTCTTATGGGCGTATTGCTGGTTTCCTGTGGTTCTTATCAACAGGCTTCTTACTATGACAATGACGGAATATATTCCAGCGGAACCGAAAAAGTAGTTGTAAACAGAAGCCCTCAGGCTCGTCAACAGACCAAGGTGAAAGACAATGATAGGGTTTATGGGGATTATTTTGGTAATAAAGCCCAGGAGATTGATGAGATAATGGAAGATGAGATATTCACAGATGTAGACGATTATTACACTGGAGTTCAGGGAGATAGCCTGGAGTTGGACAATCAGGGTAATTATTTTGACAGCAACAATGATTATGGTGGTTATGCAGGATGGGGAGACAGTGGATCTAATGTTTCGATTACAATATATGATAGCCCAAGTTTTGGATTCCTAAATCCAGGTTGGGGCTTCGGCTGGGGCGGATACTATGGTTATGGATGGGGAGGCTGGTACAACCCATGGAACAACTGGGGTTGGAATGGCTGGAACCGCGGTTGGGGCTATGGGGGATGGGGATGGAATAATTGGGGCTATGCCGGATGGGGAGGATATTACGGTTACGGTTGGGGTGGTTATTATGGATACCCATACAACTACGGCAGATACGGTTACCCTTATTACGGAAGATCTGGCTATGGTTATGGTAACAATTATGCATACAACAGGAGCCGAAGAGGATACTACAACAGCAATTCACTTGCTTCCAATTCGCTGCGAGGCAGATCCAATCTTGGCAACAGTGCCGCCAGAAGTTCCTCAAGATACAGAACAAATAGTGGCAGGTCTAATATAAATAGCAGAGGAGTAAATACCCGAAGCTCTAACGCATACAGATCCTCTTCCGCAAGAACTAACAGATCCGGTACAACCAGCAGAAGCCGAGTAAGTGCAGATGCCATTGCGAGAAACAGATCCTATAGATCTTCCAGAACAACTAGGGCTACACCCAGATATAATAGTAGTTCAAGAACAAATCAGTCTTACAGAAACACCACCCCCAGAAGCAGCAATTACAGAAGTGGCAGCACATCAAGGGGTATCAGCTCAAACAGAGGAACTTATAGAACATCTTCACCCAGAAATTCCGGTTATTCCAGATCATCATCTTCGTCAAGAAATTCCGGTTATAGAAGTTCGGGAAGAAGCGGAGTATCACGAAGTTCTGGCTACAGGAGTTCGGGAAGTAGTTCCAGGAGTTCAGGAAGTTATCGAAGTTCGGGTGGCAGTTCCAGAAGTTCTAGCAGTGCCCGTAGTTCAGGTGGCGCATCCAGATCTTCTGGTGCAAGCAGGTCTTCAGGTAGCAGAAGTAGTGGAAGACGAAATTAAATCCAGCAATTAATATTCCAATAAAAAATCTACGAAATGAAAAGATATTATATTTTCATCATGATATTGGTGTGTTCAGCAGCAAGTGCACAGAACATTAGCGATATACTCAGGTATAGCCAGGAAAACCTTCAGGGAACAGCTCGTTTTCAAGGTCTGAGTGGAGCTTTTGGCGCGCTTGGGGGCGATCTTTCATCACTAAATGTTAACCCGGCAGGGTCAGCCGTTTTCAACAATAGTCTGTTCACAATTTCAGGTACTAATTATAATACAGATAATACAACAAGCTATTTCAACGGGACGAATAATACCGAATTGAATTCCCTTGAACTCAATCAGGTTGGAGGGGTTTTTATTTTTAAAAGTACCAACCAGAATTCGGATTGGACTAAGGTTGCCCTTGCGCTCAACTATGATGTTGTTCAGAATTTTGACAATGAGTTTTTTGCGTCAGGCAATAGTACCCAGGGGATAGAAAATTACTTTTTAAGCTTTGCACAGGGCGTACCATTTGGTCAGCTCTTGCTGCAGGATGGTGAATTCATAGAAGAAGCATATTTGGATATTGGTTCCAGTCTGGGGTTTTCAGAACAACAGGCATTTTTGGGCTATTTCGGAGGGGTTATAGATCCGGTAGATGCAAATGATGATAATAATACGGCTTATGTTCCAAACGCCCAATACGGCAGTGTAAATCAAGATTTCTATCAAAGCACCGCCGGTTACAACAGTAAGTTTACTTTAAATATTGCCGGTCAATATCAGGAAAACCTTTATTTAGGTGCTTCCTTAAATTTTCATACCGTGATGTTCGATAAGTACACCGAATTTAGTGAAAGAGGATATGATGCTGCTTCTGAAATTCAATTTATAAATTTTGACAATTTTCTACACACGGAAGGGACCGGATTTTCTTTTAGTGTAGGGGCGATCGCCAAACTCAATAGCAACATAAGGGTTGGAGGAAGTTACCAGTCCCCTACCTGGTACGACCTGGCAGACGATACATCACAGAGAATCAATTCAGATTTGGCAGATGATGACATTGGTTTTATAGATTTTAATATTGTAAATCTCTTTGAGGCCTACACAATTAAGACACCGGGCAAACTTACCGGGAGTATAGCCATGATATTTGGGAAAGAAGGCTTATTAAGTTTTGATTACGGATATCAGGATATGTCCCAGGCAGAATTACGGCCCGCGAGCGATGCATTTTTTGGTGCAGTCAACCAAACCGTAGCCAGCGAATTGGGAGCTGTTTCCACCTTCAGATTTGGAGGAGAATACAGAATTGATGAAGTTAGCTTAAGAGGTGGTTATCGCTTTGAACAAAGTCCTTATAGCAACGGAAATACTATTGGAGATCTCAGCGGTTTCTCTGGTGGTATTGGATATAATTTTGGTGGTAGCAGACTAGATCTTGCCTACAGCAGATCTGAGCAGGATGTTAATGAACAACTATTTGATGTGGGTATAAATACGCCTGCCATGGTTAATAGGGTAACCAATAATATTACCCTCGGATATACACTAAATTTTTAGGAATTAATACGATTGGAAAATTAAAAAGCCGGAATCATCCGGCTTTTTTTTATCGTTTTAATGTAAAATGTGTTCGTATGGTATTGGCCACCAATGTGCCTTGTTCATCTCTTTCATATTCAAGACGAAACCAATAGTCAGATGAAGGCATGGGTTGTCCATTAAAGGTACCGTCCCAGCCAATTGTAGTCTCATCTATCTGTTTCAGAAGCTTTCCATAACGGTCAAAAATAAATACAACCGGATTATTTAAGGTTTCTATCCCCAATATATTCCAGGCATCGTGTATACCATCTCCATTTGGAGTAAAGAATTTAGGATAACCTACGACAAGGAAAGGAAGAGGTTCTGAAGTTCCGCAGCCATTCTTATCGTTAATTACAACGGTGTTCATTCCGGGAGGTACGTCTATAAATACGGAAGAGTCCTGAAATTCGCCCCCATTGATTGCATATTCATAATTACCGTTACCGTCAACAAAAAACTCCACATTATTACTGTCAGACAAATCATCTAAAATGACAATGCCATCCGGATCCGGTAAAAGTACCGGGATACCATAAAAAGTGATTAAAATATCATCTGTAATCACCGTTGCCAAACTGGTGTCGATAGACACGAAATAACGTCCTGAATTTGGACTGGTCACGGTAAGCATGGTTTCTGTTGGCCCAGACGCCAGAACGGCGTCAACAACGCCATCGTCCTCGTAATCAACAGACCAGGTAACATTTACAATATCTGGCCCGGCAGGTGAGTTTAGGGCGCTTAGAACAATATCAGGGTCACCTTCGCAGGCAACAATGTCCAGACCTAAAAATTCATCTCTCAGGGTACAATCAAGTGCAGTATCCTGATCGGCATCAACCGAAGAACCTGTAAATGTGAGCGAAAATGGCTCAGGATTACCGTCAAAATTGGTGTTAAAATTATTTATCAAAAGATAATATATCTCGCCGGCAGTTACATCGAGCCACTCATCATAGGTGTTCTGACTTCCTTTAATAAATGGAGCTCCTTCCTGACCACTTATTGGATTTACGCCAATTCCTGTAAAATTTGTGGTGTTTACCTCGTAATTACATCTGATGGGCTGTGCGGTTCCATTACTAATACTTGCACAATCCGTATCCGGACCATACAGGGCAAAATCCCACTCTGCTGTTATTGGACCACTCCCAATGGGTAAGGCCTCAATATCAAAACCTATCTGACCATCAGTACCGGCTCTGAAAACATACCAGGAAGTATTGTGCTCTATATTTGCATCGCTTACACTCCCCTTTTCCAAACATCCGGATATTCTGATAACATCCGGATCAAAATCATCTATATCTCCGGAGCCGTCGTTCATTCCAAAAATGGGCGCGTCTGCACAAACAGGTATGGCGCTTCTACAATCGGGTGAGTTTTGTGCTTTAATTCCGAGTAGGCTAAAAAGCATACAACACATAGAACAAAGAAGTGTTCGCATATGATAGTGGGGCTAACAATGTGTTAATAATCACTACTATAACTCAAACCATTAGATTTTAGTATAATTTGCCGGATTTTTTATGCGCTTAATCGATGAAATGCCAGACAAGACGAAAGACTTTAAACTATCGCCTTAAGGAGAAATGGTTGTTGATAAACCTGGCTTCTATCATCTGTCCGGAAGTGTCTGTATAACTTAATTTAAACCAATAATCTGATGAAGGAAGGGCTGAGCCGTTATAGGTACCATCCCACCCAAGACTATTTTCATTGAGTTGCTTGATAAGTTTTCCATAACGGTCAAATACATGCACAACAGGATTGGTAAGAGTTGAAACTCCAATTATATGCCAATAATCATTGGCTCCATCACCATTTGGGGTAAAGAACTTTGGGAATCCTACGACCACTATGCTTTCAGTATCCATGCCACAACCCCCCAAGTCATTTACAGTCATAGTGTGTGCCCCCGGAGCTACATTATTAAAAATATTCGAAGTTTGAAATTCTTCACCGTCTATTTGAAATTCAAGATTACCTGTAATGTTTGTATTTACTTCCACTCTGTTATTCTGTTGAAGGCCGTCTACCAGGACCCCCGTAATTTCAGGAGTTTCGGAGACTATCACATCCACTGTTCTCGTAGTGATACAATCGATCTGCCCGGTTTGACTATTAGTTGCAGTTAAGGTGTAACTGCCCGCCTGGCTCACAATAATACTGGCACTATTCTCGCCTGTATCCCAGGAGTATACAAATTGCGCATCCGGATTGGTCTCCCCGATTAATACTCCGCTGCTTGCCTCACAAATAAAAACCTCTTCCGGAAAGTTTAGAACCGCAGAGGCCACAATATTCAGGTTAAACTGCTCTGAAGCATCAAAACAATTGGGGTTTTGGACAGAGCTGGTCCTTACATAAATGTTTTGAGAGCCAATATTTACAGGGTACTGCGTCGGAAGCGGATTACTGCCCGAGTTGGCGTCTGTTATGGTATTGTGATATGTGACCACTACTTGGTCCGGATCCTGAGCGCCCAGGGCTTCTGCATCTTTTTGCGAAAGGTCAAAAAACTCTATGTCCGAACAGCTAACTTCGTCAGAAATAGCATTGGTCGTTGGCGAGGTGGTAAAACCTACCTGCACATCACTTATTATATTATTCATACTAATTGTAATCACCTCTACCCTATAAAATGCCGATGTCATTGCTTGTAGAGTTGCAGCTGTTTCACCCGGAATAAGCTGAAATCCGGTTCCTGTATCCAAATACCAGGTATAACTGACCACATCGGTAGTGGTGGCATCCAGGATTACATTTTGATTATCACAGGCTGCAATAGGTGGGCCCAAAAGGTTATTAATTATTGAACAATCTAGCGCGTCAAAAGGGTTAGTGACGAAAATATTACCGGAAAACTGAATTGAAAAACCAGAATTACTATTGCTGAAATTGTTGATTAGTAAATAATAATCTTCCCCAGGCTGTACTTGTAACCAATCCTCGTATAAAAATGTATTGGTACTTCCGGTAGGATCTTCCCCTACTCCCATATATGCTTCCTGGTCCTGATTGTCAAAAAAGTTACACCTTACTGGATCTCCAAGGGTTGCGCAGTCACTAGCTCTGTACAAGGCAAAATCCCAATCCTCAGAGGTGTCAAAGCCAATATTAAAGCCCAATTCTCCGGCCGCCCCGGTCCTGAACCTGTACCAGGCCGAGTTAGACTCTATAAACCCGGTAACCGTCTGTTCAAGGCATCCGCTCATTGCTGCCCCGTTGAAATCGTCTACGCCATAACCCATCGTTCCTGAATTCACCGGTGTATTACTGCAAATTGGAATAGCATTGACGCAATCTACCGCTACCTGTGCCATTAAGCAAGGGCTAACAAGCAGGGTTAATACCGATATCGCAAATGTTGTCCACTTCATTAGTAGCCGTAAAATTTGGAATCTATAAAAATAACGCTCGACTTACCTTAACACTAATTTATGTTGTGTATCGCCCTAAACTGGCTATAAAGTGCCATATTATGTATATCTTTGCTGTTCGTTAAAGCACTAATAATTAGAACGGCCAATAAAATTTTTGATGAGAACTTTAAACACTTATCAATGATTCTTGATTAAAGAATGCAGCGTAACAATGAGGTTATATGCATTCGTTTTTTTTAAATGATTTTTTGGTAATTAAAAATTATCAACGCATGAAATTTGACAGCACATTGGAAGAACAGATCGAAGCAATGGGAAACGACCATGTTTCCTCTTCTGAAGCAACTCCGATGCGGGAAGACGCATTCGTATTGACTGATGAAGAGAAGACCGAGAGAATAAAGGAAAGTGTAAGGGAAATTATGCTGACTCTGGGCCTGGACCTGGATGACGACAGCTTAAAGGGAACTCCTTTAAGGGTTGCAAAAATGTATGTAAACGAGATATTTTCCGGATTGCATCCCGAACGCAAACCAAAATCTTCAACATTTAAGAACAAATATAAGTATGGGGAAATGTTGGTTGAAAAGAACATAACCCTGTATTCTACCTGCGAACACCATTTATTACCTATTGTTGGGAAAGCCCATATCGCCTATATTTCGGGTGGTACGGTAGTAGGTTTGTCAAAAATGAACCGCATAGTGGATTATTTTGCCAAACGGCCACAAGTGCAGGAACGTCTGAATATTCAAATTGTACGAGAATTGCAAAAGGTTTTGGGCACAGAAGATGTCGCCTGTGTTATAGACGCCAAACATTTATGTGTTAATTCAAGAGGGATACGCGATATTGAAAGTAGCACGGTTACGGCTGAATATGGTGGTAAATTCAAGGAAGAGGCCGTGAGAAGAGAATTTTTGGATTATATCAATCTAGATACTAATTTTTAATGGGTCATAGCACCAATGCAATTGTACAAAAATCAGCCACTAAAAGTATACAACTCCCTAACCAGCACCAAAGAAAATTTTGAGCCTATAAATGATGGTCATGTAGGCATGTATGTCTGCGGACCGACGGTTTATAGTAACGTGCATTTAGGAAATTGCCGCACTTTTATGTCATTCGATATGATTTTCAGATATCTGAAGCACCTTGGATACAAAGTACGCTATGTACGCAATATTACAGATGCCGGTCATCTTGTGGACGATGCCGATTCCGGAGAAGATAAAATTGCAAAAAAAGCGAGGCTGGAGAAGATAGAACCCATGGAAGTAGTGCAAAGGTATACGCTCGACTTTCATAATATTCTTCAGAAGTTTAATTTTCTACCCCCCAGTATAGAACCTACAGCAACCGGTCATTTAATTGAACAGATAGAAATCATCAAGGAAATTCTTGAAAAAGGTTTTGCTTATGAAATCAATGGTTCGGTTTACTTTGATGTTAAGAAGTTTAATGAATCCTACAATTACGGTAAACTTAGTGGAAGAAAACTGGAAGATATGATCTCCAATACACGCGAGCTTACCGCCCAGGATGAAAAGAGGAATCCCCAGGATTTTGCACTATGGAAAAAAGCCGAGCCTCAGCATATTATGAGATGGCCATCTCCATGGGGCGATGGATTCCCGGGATGGCATTTGGAATGTACGGCAATGAGTACCAAATACCTTGGGGAAAATTTTGATATCCACGGGGGTGGTATGGACCTGAAATTTCCACATCACGAATGTGAAATAGCCCAGGCAGAAGCCTGTAATGGGCATTCCCCGGTTAATTATTGGCTACATGCCAATATGCTGACCATGAACGGTAAAAAAATGGCCAAGTCGACCGGAAACAACATCCTTCCAGGAGAAATTTTTAGCGGAGATAATACTATTCTAACTAAAGCCTACTCTCCATCTGTTGTACGGTTCTTTATGATGCAGGCGCATTATACCAGTATCCTGGATTTAAGCGATACTGCCCTCCTTGCTTCTGAAAAAGGATATCACAGATTGATAGAGGCCTTAGAGACATTAGAGCGTCTGGAAACAGGAAAATCTTCAGATTTTAACGTAAAAGCATGGAAGCAGAAGTGTTATGATGCCATGAATGATGATTTTAATACGCCCATTTTAATCGCAAATCTATTCGAAGCAGTTAAGCACATCAACCTTATCAAAGAAGGCAAAGAATCTATCTCTGAGGAAGACAAAGCAGAACTGGAGGAGACTGTGAATAGCTTTGTGTTCGATGTACTTGGACTTGAAAACATAAAGGGTACGGAAACCGATTCTGACAAATTAACCGGGGTGGTCAACCTTCTGATCCAATTGCGGAACCAAGCCAGGGCTAATAAAGACTTTGGCACTTCCGATAAGATTCGGGATGAGCTTTCTGATATGGGCATTCAGCTCAAGGATGGAAAGGAAGGAACTACTTTTAGTGTTTCATAATTAAAACCACAAAGTGCTTAAGAAGATCCTCATAGCGCCTTTTATATTTCTTGTCCGTCTTTATCAGTTGCTGATTTCTTCCTGGACCCCAAGTTCTTGTCGCTTTTCTCCAACCTGTTCACAATATACCCTGGAGGCATTAAAAAAATACGGTTTGTTTAAAGGAGGCTGGCTGGCCATTAAAAGGATTGGGAGTTGTCATCCCTGGGGAGGTAAAGGTTTTGATCCCGTTCCATAAAGGGATGACAACTCGCCAACGCGCCATCTCGCCTGTTCGCTAAAAAATGTACACCGTACAATTTCTCTTCGCTCCAGCGCCCTGGGGAGGTAAAGGTTTTGATCCCGTTCCATAAAGGGATGACAACTCCCCAACGCGCCATCTCGCCTGTTCGCTAAAAAATGTACACCGTACATTTTCTCTTCGCTCCAGCGCCCTGGGGAGGTAAAGGTTTTGATCCCGTTCCATAAAGGGATGAC
>Ga0315336_1000375_pt1 | contig 133861 bp, 116 predicted proteins | sample ASW5metaG_FD_204512 | JGI IMG/M metagenome (GOLD analysis project Ga0315336, IMG submission 204512) | Ammonia-oxidizing marine archaeal communities from Monterey Bay, California, United States - ASW #5 | ecosystem: Environmental > Aquatic > Marine > Intertidal zone | place: USA: California... | reverse complement strand
CATTCCGTTGGCTTGGGCTGCAGCACTCCTTTACGTACTTTCCCTTTTTGTTCCTATTGCTGGCGGCGAGTCGTTGATGCGCTCCTTTTTGGATTATTATGCCTACGGAAGCAGTGGTATTTGGTGGATTGTAATGCCTCTTTTAGCTGGTATTGGTGTGGGGTTTGGAAGCATGGTCCCGCAACAGGTAGTCCGCGGCGGTTTGTTATTGGCTATCGGTGCCGTTACCTACGTTTTATTGGTTTACGTTGTTCATGAATCCCGTTATAGCCTCGATCAGATGGCGACTCGTTTTCGTACCGGAGGCGATTGGTTTTTGAGGCCGGGTATGATTGCGATGTTGGCGGCGACCATCGGCGTAATCGTATCAGCTGGATTGGATTTATGGTCAGAGCGAAACGGGCGTATTGCTCTTGCCTGTGCGGTCTTGATTGGATTGGGAGCGGAATCCGTTATCGTGACCAATGTCTTCGGATCTCGTCTACCGAACCCGGAGGTGGATTTTTCGAAGGGGCCCCATAAGGATTCGCGCACGGAATTTGAGGTGGCCGTAATCCGCGTTATCAACAATGGGAGTCGAGAATTACATTTGGTTCATCGGGAATCCGACGCTCGAAACGCGTACCGGATTTCGCTTGAGAAAAAGATCGGATCCGATTCCTTTATCGATGCGGTTCCAAAACGATTGAACGGAAGTGATTCTGTCATGTCAGGTGGTCTTGCATCTGTTAGTGTGGGACCCAACGATCGGTACATTGAGAAAATCCCCCTGCCACCGGGTGAATATAGAATCGCTCTGGCCACGAAAGATGGGGCTTCGCGTAAGAAATTGTTTACGATTGAAGAACGGGTTACTGACGAAACATTGGCGGAAACGGTCGTTGTGGATCCTACTTCACCGGATGCGCCGGTTGCGGAGGTGAACGAAGAGCCTGGAATTGAAGCGGCTGAGAGAGAAATCCCCCCAGCAATACCGCAAGAAGATCTTTCGCAAGTGCTTCTCAAGGGCATACTCCAATCGGCGGACGGTTCTCCCCGTTTTTCGATTGTATTTACAAAGGATGGGAAAGAAAGAAAATTCACGCTCGGTTTGGGCGAGCCATTCGTTGGCGGCTGGAATGTGACGGAATACAATCCCGGGCAAAGAGCGATAACGTTGCAACGCGAAGGTGAATTAATGATTGTACGGCGCGGTGAAGTGTACTTGATTCAAGATTGAAACTTTTGAGTGAAGGTCTCGATTAAGGGCGTTTCGATTTCGCCTTCTTAATCTTTTTCTCGACTTCCTGAAGTGCGGGGTCGAGTCTCAGTGCTCGTTCCCATTGTTCGACGGCTCGTTTAAGGTTCCCGGCCAAAGCATAGGCGTCTCCCAAATGGTCGCGAAGGATGGCGTCGTCCGAAGTCATTCGTTTGATTGCCCGCTTGATAAATTCTACTGCTTTTTCACCTTTTCCCTGGCGATAATAGATCCACCCAAGACTGTCCAGGAAAAATCCATTGTCGGGGTCGATGAGAAGGGCTCTGTTCAGGAGGTTCTCCGCCTCGTCCAAATTGCGGTTTTCTTCCGACAAAAGGTACCCCAGAAAATTCAAAACGTTGGGATCGTTCGCATCGATTTCAAGGCATTTTCTAAGATGCTTTTCTGTTTCTTTTGGCATTTTTAGGTTCTCGCTGGCCGTCGCGAGATAATAATAAAGCCATTTATCGTCCCCGAATTGCTTGATTGTTTTCTTTAGGACTTCGGTTGCTTCGGCGTCCTTGTTCATTGACAGTAACGTACGCCCCAGAATCACATGAAGGGATTTGGATGTCGGATTCTCTTCAATCAGGTTTTCGAACGCTGGAACGAGATATTCCCCTGCGAGGACGGGGTCGAAGCGGGAAAGAAGATCGTTCAAGAAATTCGTGCATTCGTATTCCAGGTCACTTTCAATGGAATCCAGATTCTTGATGAGCCGTTCGGAAGGTTCGCCGGCTTTCTGAAGGACCATCGCCTGGAAAAGCATGCCGAGGATTGGTGCGCCATTGGACGTGATGACCCGGTTTGGATCAGCCGGAGAGTCGTATCTGAGTTGAATGTAACTCTTGTATAAATGATGTACGGTATTTACATCCGCACTTTCTACGATTCTTTTGATGAGCTGGTTCGCTTTGTCGTAATTACCCATGCGGGCCTGTGCGCCGAGGATGTTTTCCAGCGTGGGAAGGTGGGTGGGGTTGGATTCCAAAAATAGATCGAAATGGGTGATCGCATTACTGAAATCTTTTTGTGTCATATAGCTCAGGCCCAACATGAAATGGGCGGCATCAATTTCGTCCGAAGTTTTCAATGCCTTTCTAAATGCTGTTTGGGCGGCTTCGAGTTCGTTCAACTCCAACAGATTAACGCCCAAGCGATAAAACAACCGACCTGAATCTGGACGAATCACTGTGAGTGTTTCATACACTTGGGTTGCGCCGACCAAATCATTGGTCTGCTCTTCGATTTCGGCAAGAGCCTCGTAAGCGATCGTGCTCTCCGGGTCGATGGAGATGGCGTTTTCGAATGCGCCGATTGCGTCTTCGTGCCGTTCCATTTGGTAATAGATACGGCCCAACCATATATTCAGCATGACGTTTTCAGGATTGTTTTTGAGTGCGCGTTCGGCCATCGTTGCAGCGTTTTCGAAGTCTTCATCTCGATAGTACGTGGCCAACAGTTGTAGTTGGAGAATAGGTTCTTTCGGAACGAGGTCCGCAGTGGTTCGGAGCTCGCGCAATGCCGATTCATTTTCACCGAGGTTACGATGGACGATAGACGACAAATAGTGGCTGAGAGCCTTGCTTTGGATTTGTTTTTCCAACGGCGACGGCGGGTTCGGAGGCGTGATGGTTTCGGTAGCGACTGGCTTGGAAGTGGTCGATGCGCAACCGACGATTGCCGATAAAGCCATGATTAAAAATAGGTTTCTCATCTCACGTACTTTCATTTTGTTACAACAGCTGACCCGATTCCAATTGTTTTGATAACGGGGCGAAGCTCCGTCGGTGAATCGGGCACGGTCCGTATTTTTCCAGGGCTTCCATGTGGGCTTTCGTTCCGTACCCTTTGTGTTTGGCGAATCCGTATTCGGGAAATTTCAAATCCCATTCTTCCATCAATCGATCTCGTGTTACTTTGGCGACGATACTCGCCGCGGCAATCGACATAGACCGTTGGTCCCCTTTGATGATTTTTTTTTGAGGGTAGGGGCATCCAGGGACTGAAAAGCCATCGATCAAGACGAGTTCAGGAGCTTTGTCGAGGTCTTGAGCCGCCTGGGACATGGCCGCGTAATTGGCGGTTTGAATGCCTAAGGCATCTACTTCGTCGGCTTCGATGATCGAGATGCCGACATCATGAGTGCCGTCCATTATCGAGGTAAAGAGTTTTTCACGTCGGCGGGCAGTCAGTTTTTTTGAATCGTTGGCTTCGTCTATCGGTGATGCCAAGACTACCGCACCGGCAACGACGGGGCCAGCCAATGGGCCTCGACCGGCTTCATCGATTCCTGCAATCCTACGAACGCCTGATTCGGCGGCACTTCGTTCCAAATCGGTCATCGGATGATCTGTCGCAGCGGTCAGCCAATCGACTGGACTCATAGTACGGCCTTTCAAAAAAAACGGGACGGATTCAATATCCGTCCCGTTAGCATAGCATTGTAGGATGACAAAAATCGCATCACAGCGTCTATTTGTCTTCTTCGGTGGTCTCTTCGGTTGAAGCTTCCGCTTCCGGAGTTTCCGTAGCAGCAGTTTCTTCGGCTTGGACCGGTGTGACTTCTTCGGTCGCCACTGGTGTTTCCTCGGTTTCCGCAGGGGTTACTTCTTCCGCGACTGGAGCTTCCGCCGCGCCTTTGGTTTTCTTTTTATCCGTTTTGGAACCGAACATTTTCGCTTTTACGCGAGCAGCTTTACCGGAACGTTCGCGAAGGTAATTTAGTTTTGCACGTCGGATACGTCCTTCGCGTACAATTTCTACTTGTTCTACACGAGGTGAATGCAGCGGGAACATGCGCTCCACACCTTCGTTGTATGCGACGCGACGAACGGTAAAGTTGGCCGTGGCACTTTCTTTTCCTTGACGAGCGATCACGACGCCCTCAAATATCTGGATCCGTTCCTTGTCGCCTTCGATAATGCGATAATGAACACGAACAGTGTCTCCCACATTAAATTGGGGTACATCCTGTTTCAGTTGGCTATTTTCGATTTCAGAAATTACATTCACCGTTCTATCTCCTGTCGTACCGATGTCCTGATTCAATTCAGGAATCGCGTGTTTCTGTCTCTATTTCTTTCAGCAGCGCCTTATCTTCAGGCGTGCAGTCTGTTAATAATTCAGGCCTGCGTTCTTTTGTCACCCGCAGACTTTCTTTTCTTCGAAATCGCTCAATGGCGGCGTGGTTACCGTTACGCAGTACCTCTGGTACAGCGGCTCCGTCAATTTCAGGCGGTCGCGTGTATTGAGGCGGACCGAGGATTCCCTTATAAAAGGAATCGGTTTCTACGGACTCAAAATCACCTATCACACCTGGGAGCATTCGGCTTACGGATTCAATCAATGCGAGCGCTGGGATTTCCCCACCGCTCAGCACATAATCACCCATGGAAATTTCTTCCGTGCAGATGGATTGACTAATCCGTTCGTCTACCCCTTCATAACGCCCGCAAATGAGCACCATGTCGGTTGCCTGAGACAACTCGATGACTTTTTTCTGCGTCAGCGGATTGCCTCGTGGTGACAATAAAATCACACGTTCCAGCGAATTTCGCTCTCTTAAACTGTCAATGGCCGACTTAATCGGTCCATATTTCATCACCATGCCGGGACCACCCCCATAAGGAGCATCGTCCACAGTCCGGTGCGGGTCATCCGCAAAATCACGCGGATTGGTCATCGCTACCTCGAGAAGTCCATTTTCGCGGGCTTTTCCCAGTAAGCTGACCTGCATTGGTATTTCGAATAATTCCGGAAACAAGGTCACTACATCAATTCGCATGACCGCCTCCAAATTTATGATAACAATTGTTCTTAACAAACATCTGATTCATCATCGGAATCGTCGTGTACGGCGTAAGGAGTGATGTCGTTCACTTCCACTTTTCCTTTGGCCCAAACAACTCGTCTGATAATCGTATCCAACGCCGGTATCAGCAAGCTGATCCCGTTGTTTTGGCTCACTTCCAAAACGCCGCCGGCATTGGTCTTCATCGTTCCGGTGATTTTGCCGATGGTCTCTTGCTCGTCGGTTACCATCACCAGTCCGGTTAACTCGCTTAATTCAAATTCGTTTTCCGAACGGTTTAGTTCCGTTTCCGGAAATATGACTGTCGCCTTCTTCAATCCAGCGCAGGTATTTCTTGGTACACCCGGTACCAGAGTTAGAGTCCAATCGGACCCTGTTCCTTCAACGTTTGCCACCCGATATCGAAATGGCTCACCGTTGGTTAATTTGCCTTTCAACCATTTCAGGTTTGGCAAATTACTTCCATAGCTCTTAATTACATGAAGTCGAAGTGTTCGTTTTGAAGGGTTGACGTTTTCAACTGTTCCAATTGAAACCTCGCCCTTCAATGCGATTACTCGACGATTTCTAGATGAGCCCGAATGTCGTGCTTGGCGCTGGCCGTTGCCAACAACGTACGAACGGCTTTCGCTACGCGGCCGTTACGGCCAATCACGCGTCCCATATCATCGGGATGTACATGCAGTTCGTAGGTATGACCTTCGTCACTTTCAATTAACGTAACTTGTACGTCATCTGGATGCTCAACCAGTTTTTTCGAGATTAACTCGATCAATTCTTTCATGATTATGCAGATTTAGCCTTGGCGGCTTTTTCTTCAGCAAATTTGAGCAAGATACCTTTTTTCTTAAGGATGGTCTTACACGTTGCAGAAGGTTGTGCACCGGTCCGAAGCCATTTCAACGCGATTTCTTCGTTGATTTCTGTGACAGGTTCCGGACGTGCACATGGGTGATAAATCCCCATTTCTTCAATTACTTTGCCTGTGTCTTTGGCGCGGGAATCCATTACTACCACGCGGTAGTAAGGGGTGTGGGTACGTCCGCCCCGTTTCAGTCGAATTACTGTTGGCATCTAGTTGTTTCCTTTATGTTTCCTATCGTTGACTGACGGCGCCGTCAGTTTACGATCGTTAAATGCTAGCCAAATCCTGGCGGTGGGCCACCCATGGGCATTCGCCCTTTCATGCCGCGTTTTCCGCCTTTCATCATCATCTTCATCATTTTTTTAGACTTTTCAAAGTCCTTAATCAGTCGGTTCACCTCGGGCACTGTTGTACCGCTACCCATGGCTATCCGACGTCGACGACTGCCGTTTAAAATCTTCGGCTTCCGGCGTTCCATCTTCGTCATAGAGCAGATGATCGCTTCTACACGTTTCAGTTCACCGTCGTCTATATTCAGGTCTTTTCCACCTGCCAATTGGTTCATACCAGGAATCTTTTTCAAGATATCGCCCATCGAACCCAATTTTTTCATTTCACGCATCTGGTTCAGAAAATCTTCCAAATCCAGCGTCGCTTTCATCGCTTTCTTCTGGAACTTCTCTGCCTGTTTCTGGTCGACTACTTCCTGGGCTTTTTCAACCAGGGAAACAATGTCGCCCATACCCAGAATTTGGTCGGCCATTCGATCCGGATGATAAACGTCCAAATCTTCCAGCTTCTCACCCGTACCCACAAACTTAATAGGGCATCCGGTAACGTGAACCAAACTAATCGCCGCACCGCCGCGCGCATCACCATCCATTTGGGTTAGGATAACGCCCGTCAGCGACAACGTGTCGTTGAACTGTTTGGCGGAATTCACCGCATCCTGCCCGGTCATCGCGTTTGCGACGAACAACACTTCATCCGGCGATACAGATTTTTCAATCCGTTGGACTTCCGACATCATCTGATCGTCGACGTGGAGACGGCCTGCGGTATCGAGAATCACGACATCGCACCCGCGCATTTGGGCTTCACCTTTGGCCATCACGCAGATATCCACTGGATTCGCGTTTTCACCAAGGCTGAAGGATTCCACTCCGGCCTGTTCAGCGACCACCTCCAGCTGCTTTATAGCCGCAGGGCGGTACACGTCGGCACCCACCAAAAGTGGTTTCCGGCCTTTTTTCTTCAACTGTACTGCCAACTTACCCGAAGTTGTCGTTTTACCTTGACCTTGAAGGCCGACCATCATAATCACAGTCGGCGGCTTGTCGGCCATATTGAGTGGCGCATTTGCTCCACCCATCAACGTCACGAGTTCATCGTGAACGATCTTCACTATCAATTGGCCGGGATTGACGCTCTCAATCACGTTCTGGCCAAGTGCCGCTGTCTCAACATCGCCAATAAACTTTTTGACGACTTTATAGTTGACGTCTGCTTCAAGCAGAGCCACACGAATTTCCTGCAGGCTCTCCTTCATATTCTTTTCAGTCAGACGACCCTGACCTCGAATATTCTTGAAGGCGGAATTGAGCTTATCGCTTAACGATTCAAACACAGTACATCCTGAAAGCGGCTATTTCGTATAAATGGGCCGGTGAAGCCCGGCAAAAGGCACACTACGCCTATTGGCAAAGAGGGATAATTTAGCATATAAACCCGTGTCAGCGCAATTTTTATACGAAATCTCACGCCGGGCGGACGGTATAAAAGAAAAACGCGATCGTATTGAACGCAAAACCGTATAATCTACGTTGGAATGGAGAATTATTGTGTGTGGACGATTTGCCCAGACAACTGAATTAACGACGCTTTTAAAGCGATTTTCATTTTTCGGCAATATCGAGGATGCGGCGGGCGTGATTCCCCGATACAACATAGCACCTTCGCAGCGTGTACCAATTATTCTCCGTGACGACCAGGGGGTGAAGTTGGAAGCGATGAAGTGGGGGTTGATTCCATCCTGGGCCCATGAGCATGGGACGGGAAACGGTCTGGTCAATGCGCGAAGTGAAACGCTTTCGGAGAAGCCCAGTTTTAAGGAGGCTTATCGGAAACGGCGTTGCCTGGTTCCTGCGACGGGCTTTTTCGAATGGAAAAATGGTTTCGGACGAACGAAGACGCCACACTATTTTCATCGAAGAGACGGCGCTGCGTTTTGTATGGCGGGACTTTGGGAATCATGGATTGATCCGGGCGATCACGAGGTGCGGACGTTTACGATTGTTACGACCGAAGCGAATGAGGCGGTTGAGCCATTGCACCACCGCATGCCGGCGATGTTGGATACGAATTCGGAAGAAGTTTGGCTTGACTCGGCAGTGGAGAATGGAAGCGACTTACAAGATCTTCTGGTTCCGTTCGAATCAGAGTTGATGGCAAGTCATGGGGTCACTCCGATGTTGAATTCGGTCGCCTATGAAGGGGCGGATTGCGTGGAGCGGATGGCTGAACAAGGCGACTTGTTTTGATTTCTACAAAAGATGCAGACCCACTAAAATCTATGTACCATAGCTAAAAATCCAATCGAGGTCTTTATGAAAGAAGAACAAACGTCCGAGTACAACGGCGAGCGGGACATGAAACGGTTCTGGGAAGTGAATCGTTTGAAATCCGAACCCGGTAAACAAAAATGGTATTTGCCTATTCTTGTTGTTCTGATTCTCATCAGCGTTCCCTGGTACCGGCCCGCGGGTGAGATTGGAAATGTTATCGGTGGCCTTCCAGGTTGGGTGTGGACAAGTCTGATTTGCACGTTGGGAATTTCGATTTTGACAGCTGTCGGTGTTTTGGGTTTTTGGAAAGACGAAGACGAGGACGAATAGGGTATGGAAGATTTAGAACTGGGTAAGGGTCCCATCGTCCTTCTCGTAATTTACCTGTGTGGCATGATTGGGCTTGGTTTGTTGGGGCGTGCCAAGCGGGAGGAGAAGTCTCTCAGCGATTTCTATCTCGGCGGTTCTTCTTTCGGTGTCGGCGTTTTATTTCTAACTTTTTTCGCAACCCAATACAGCGGGAATACGATGCTCGGGTTTGCGGGGCGTTCCTATCGTGCGGGCGGCACGTACGTGGTCAGCATCCTTTTCATGGCCCTCGCGATCATCATGTTAACTCTCTATGGTCCTCGTCTGTTTAAATTGAGACGTGTATTTGGATACGTGACGCCCTCCGACTTTATCTATCACCGATTCGGATCGCATCCGCTTCGCATCATTTGTACGTTACTTTTTTGCTGGGGTTTGGGAAATTACATCTTAGAACAGCTGGTCGCCATGGGGCATGCGGTTGAAGGGTTGTCTGGCGGGAGAATCCCGTTCATGACAGGAGTCGTATTACTCGTTATCGTCATGTTGGTCTATGAATCCTTGGGTGGAATGCGTTCAGTTGCGTGGACGGATGCTGTGCAAGGCGTCATTCTTCTTGTCGGATGTTCGATTATTCTTTACATTATTTTGACCACGAAAGGTGGCCTTCCGGAGGCGTCGAAAATAATCGCGGAGGAACACCCAGAAAAACTTCAGGTGCCGGATGCGGCAGGATTACGGAATTGGTTCAGCACTATCCTGCTGCTCGGATTCGGCGTGTGCGTGTACCCTCATGCCATCCAACGGGTGTTTTCTGCGCGTTCGCTCAAGTCGCTCAAATGGTCTCTCAGCGGGATGGCGTTTATGCCGTTTGCGACTACGTTGCTGGCGTTTATTATTGGCATCATCGCCATCAGTCGTTACTCTGGTTTGAGCACGCTCGAATCGGACAAAGTAACGATTTACATGTTGGGCGAAATCATTAACATGAACGCGTTCACGTATTGGATGGGGGTTATGGTATTTGTTGCTCTTGTGGCTGCCATCATGTCTACGTCCGATTCGGCGTTACTCACCATTCAGTCGATGATTACGAAGGACATTTATAAACCCTATATTAAGCCTGATGCGACTCCGGAACACTTATTGAAAGTAGGCAAGGTTTTTGGGTGGGTCATGATGGCTTTTTTGGTCACGTTTGCATGGGTATCCATCAAAACAGAGAGTTCGATTTGGTTGCTCATCAAACTTAAGTTGGAATTCATGGTTCAAATTTCGCCCGTAATTATTTTGGGGATCTATTGGAAGCGACTACCGGCAGGAGCAGTTCTTCTTGGCGTGTGCACCGGCACAGCGATAACGTTGGTGTTGTGGGGAGGAGCGGCGTTTGGATTCTGGGATGCTGCGCAACGATCACCCATGAATATTTCTGCTGGCGTGTGGGGTTTGGGGGCGAATTTCGCGATTTGTCTTGTCGGCGGATTTCTTAACAAGAATGGTGACGGGGCCTTCGGTGTCTCGGAAGAATAGTCATTGTTGAAAGCATTGTTTTCGCGGGCTACAAAAGTTTAATCGCGTCGTGTAAATTCGTTCGCGCTTGATTTTCAAAACGCGAATGAAAATGATCGTGGTGGTATATACGGTCCCTTTCAATGAAAGTGGACAGGATTCGTTTCCTCGTTTTTCGAAACAAGAAGCCAGGTACCATGCGGTATTCCTTTCGGACATTTATTTCGAATTCACGATAAACATCTGGCCTGGATCCCAAGATTGTCAGGTCTATGTCAATAATGAGATTTTGATCTGATGTTGACGCCGTGGTGTTGTGCGCGGTCGCCATAATCAAGTCGGAAACTCGAGAACACATATCGGCAGGAGCTCCGTTGGATTCTAAGAACCGTACTGCCCAGTCGCCACTGTCAGCCTCATTGGATGACGAAAGCGATTTGTATATTGCATCATGAAACCACAGTGCGAGTTCAATCTCTTTGATGTTTTCTGCAAGGCTCGTGCGTTGTCAAGTTGTTTCAAGGTCGCATCAATGTGATTTTGGTTATGATAATGCCGATTTTTTTTGATCGTAGTGGCGTTTGAGTTCAATGAACGTTTTTTCGTTGGGTTCATACGCGAAACTTTTCATCAAGCCGAACCATCGTGTGTCATCCATTATTTTAGCCTCGGCGCGTTGTCTTTGGTCATTAAGAATTTTGTCCATAATATCGCAACGTTTCAAATCGACCGGCAAAATGTCACGAATCGATTCAAGAAACATGGTCAGTTCGATAAATGCGGGGTCCACATTTTTAGTTTTCCGGCGATGATCTCAGGGTGATGCTGTTCTAAAACGTCGGCGTCTTCATCCACGTAGTTATCTTGAACGATTTCGGCGATCACTGTGCCTTCGGTGTTTAAAATGGACATATGGGGAATGGAAACTTCGTCAAGGTCCGCGCCGTATTCCTTGGCGAGTGCCATATGTTTTTCGCGCCGGCCTACGTCTATTTTAACTTTGACATAATATTCGTCAAGAATTCCCTGAATCGCGTCGTCCTCAGAAATCAATTGGTCGAGATTTCTGCAATGAAGACACCAGTCGCCGCCCCACGTAATAAGCACCCGCTTTTGTTCTGCCTTGGCTTGAGCCATGGCTTCGGCGATTTGTTCGTGCCCATCCAATGCTTCATCATACACGTCACGTGGATTTACTATTTCCTCTTCGGGGGGAGGAGGCGCTCCGCACCCAGTCATCGCGAGAAAAACAGCCGTAAGAAAAATTGAAATTGATGAACGATGCATGATCTGTTCCTTCTATACCCATCATACGCAATTATTGGGAGAAGTCCAACAGGCAAAAAAATCCCCCGCCGGTGTTCGGCGAGGGATTTTTGAATTATTCGATTTAACTGAAGAATCAATCAGCTTCGATTTTGAGGATAGAGCCTACTCCACGTTCGGTGTGACGTACTGGGTAGTTTGAGTTACACACCCATACGCTGCCGTCTTCGTGGAATTCAACTTCGCGAGTGTAAGTCACGCGAGAAGGCATCTGGTATTCGATCATTTCTTCCGTTTTGGGGATGAAGCGAACCATGGTGTCATTCATCGTTCCGCAAATCCAGATATCGCCCGTTTGTGGGTGAATATTCAGAGCGTAAGGAATCTGATTCATGGCATCAGGCAATTCGTGTACTTTCCATTCTTCAGTCTTGGGGTTGAAGCTGGCGAAGATACCATCACCAAAGCCCGGTACCCAAATCATGCCGTCAGGAGCGACGTGCAAACGACGAGGTCCGCGGAACGGTGGGTTCCATTCTTTTACATCGCCGCCTTCAACGTTCGGGTTGATGCGACCGATGCGGTTACCGTTCAATTTGGTGTACCAAATCATTCCGTCAACCGGAGAAACTGCGATACCGTAAGGCGTACGTCCGCGGGATTCGCCGCGTCCACCACCAACAGCCTGGTCTTTCGTAGGTAGTTTGTACTGAGTTACGTCCATTGTTTCAGGATGGATGGAGAATACATCGGAACCAGCGTCCGTGTACCAAACCATGTCATCTGCGGCAACGCGCAACGTGTGAGGATATGCGCCACGAGGACGAGGAGCCGGTGCACTGGAGCTAACGGTCCAATCACGGGTTTTTACGTCGTACTTGGCCATTTGACCACTCAGGGCCAATGTCATCCACATGTTTCCTTCAGAATCCATTTCAATGGAGTGAGGACCTTTACGCGGAAATCCGTCAGTTTCAGGGTCTTTGCCTTCAGGTACGCCGATTGTTTCGCGGGCGCCTGTAGCAGGGTCAAGTACAAGAATTGCGTCATTGATCATGTCAACGGCATAGACTTTACCGTCATTACCTAATTCAAGGTCATGAACCATGCAAGCATCCTGGCGACCTAAGTCCCATTCAGTAATTTTAGCTTGAGTGGCTTTACCGGAAGGAGCAGCGGGAGCGGTGTAGTCGTCCCATCCTTCGATGGCTTCATCAGAGTAGGCTTCCAACAAACGGGAAACGATCGTTTCCTGAGTATGCTTGAAGAGTCCGCCGAATCCATCCATGCGGGTAATCATTGTTTCCCAGTCGACTGGTTCTTCGGGACTACGGAAACCAACGGTGCCGACTTGGTGGCAATATCCGCAGGACATTTTGAAGTTTTTCTTGTCCTTTTCGCTGTCCCATTTTACCAGCGCAAAAAGGGAATCACCTTTACGCTGCATGTGAATGTCTTCCGCAGGGCTCATGGAGAAGTCAACGCCTTTCGCGCCGCCTTCACTATCGCTAAATTCGTCTTCTTTACCTAAAAGACGGGCGCGTACTTCATAATCTTGACCGGCCAGTCCGTCGATCGTGTATTTACCTTTGGCATCGGTGGATACCGTAACGCTCATCGCGTTGTCTTCATCGATAGCCGAAACCATGACGCCTTCTAAGGCTTTGCCGGTTTTGGCGTCTTTTACTGTTCCGCTGATGTTTGCTGCGAAAGCGGGCGCACACATGCCCACTACCAACAACGCCAGCCAGAGTCCAGTGCTACGTTTCATCATAATTACTTTCTCCCTTTTTATGCTTAGATAATGAAATTTACTCGTTTACAGCCAAAATATGCCCTAGCTGTAAAGATATTAACGAATAAGACCCGTCCATCATAACAATCAAATTCTGGATAGGCAACATTTTATTGAATAATTTGAGCGGTTAGAGGTCCAGGTTTCCGGCTTCCGATTCAATCCATTCGGCGACGACTTCCGGTGTTTCTATGGTCAATGTGCCCCGCATGAAATAGTGCAAATTACCGCACAATTGGGCGCAGGCGATTTGGAAAACTCGCTCTTCATTACCTATTTTTTCTCGAAATTCCTCTGTCGTCATGATAGGCGTGAAGTTCACCGGAATGCTCATTCCGGGGATAGCATCTTGTTTTACCCGAAATTCCGGCAGGGAAAACGAATGGATTACGTCTCTTGTAGTCAAGTGAATCAACGCCTGACGGCCCTTGGGGAGCATTAACTCGCCATAAGTGACAATATCGTCGGCTGCGGCCGGGTCGGAAGCATCGAGACCTATGTAGTTTTCCTCTTCATCATCCACCAGGTCCGGGGAAGTTTTCCCGAACACTTTGTCGGGGCCAGGATAATGAGAAACCCAGGCGAACTGCATGCCGAGGACACGTACTTCAAAAGGGTCCATTTCCGGATCCGGGAAGGCGTCTACTTCAGCGGCCCAGAAGGGAATCGAGAATCCGACAAGGAAGACAATTTCTGCGACGACGATGGCGGCTTCGACATAGGTGGATGTGTGTTTTTTCACGCCGTCGTAATCGGCAACGGGGTTCTTCTTTTTCCGAAACCGAATTAGTGTGTAGATGAAAAATGCACCCCAACCAATGAAAATGAGGAACATCAACACATGCATATAATTGATAATCTGATCGACTTTATCGCCGTGATCGGATGCGTTGATTGGAAGGCCGAGCCAATTACCCATGGGGCAATTCCTCCAGAGAATTCAGGATTTCGGTATCTTCGGCTGCTGCAGCCGCAATTTTTCGTTGGTTTCGTTTCCAAAAGAGGACGGCAGTGACGGCTGCAGAGATGAACAATGTATAGGTGACGCCCAACATGGTGATGATGGCTCCATTCAATCCGTGGGTCTGCGTGTCGTCTTCATTTCCAAAACAGGTTGCACATGCGAAGACATCTTGGGAAAAAGCCAAAAACAGTATTGCAACGAATAAGGGCACTAGAGAGCATTTCATTTTAGTGGGCCTCCTCAGTTGCGACAGGTTTCGTATGATCCAATTTTTCAGTGCCGTTGATTGTATTTGTCGCTGCGGTGATGGTGGCGGCCAACATGAAAACGATGAAAAAAGCGCAGAGTGCTGTCAATCCGTGCATAGCCAGCTTTTCAGATTTCAGATGCATGAGAAAATACAAGACGATTGTCACTTGAATAGTAGCAATGATCATAGCGACGATGGGGATTCCGCCTGTTGCCACGCCGATTCCGGCTGAGACCAAGGCGAGGACGGCTACGACGATAACCAACGTGCGTTGGGAGGAAACGGCTTCTTGTTGTTCTGTGCTACTCATGACTTCGTCCTAACTCAAATACAATGTGGGGAACATGATTAGCCAGACCAAATCGACGAAATGCCAATACATTGCCGTGACTTCTATTCGGTTTGTGAATTGTTCCGGTTTGGATTCCCACAATTTTCTGCTGAATAAGGCATGGAATAAACACACCAGAATCCCGGCGAACAGGTGGAGAATGTGTAAGCCTGTCAATGCGAAATAAATTGCATAGAAAGTGCTCGTCGAGGGGAGATGATCGTGTTGAATCTTGTCGGCGTACTCACCGAATTTGATGACTAGAAACAGCGTACCGAGTCCCGCCGTGATCCACATGAACTTTTTGAACTTCTTATAGTCGTTCGCCTTCGATGCATTCCAGGCCAACACGATCATGAAACTCGAGCTTACAAGAATGAGCGTATTGAGTGTCGCCAAAGGAACATTGAGAACGTCTGGCCCGCTGGGCCAATCCGTTGCGTTGATACGAAGCAAGACGTAGGTCGAGAACATTGCACCAAACAGCATGACTTCCGATGCAAGGAAGAGCCACATGCCCAGTTTGCCGTTGTACAGTCCCGTGTCCGGTCTGCGTTCTACTGTATAGGGGATATCCATTACGCCGATCCCTCCGAATCAGATTGAAGTAAAAAGTCTTTATCGGCACCGGGCACGCTGTATTCGTAGGGGCCTCGATAGACCGATGGTTCGGATTCAAAATTTCCATGACCGATGGGTGGCGAAGAAGCCGCCCATTCCACTGTCGTAGCGTCCCAAGGGTTGTCGCCAACTTTTTTTCCAAATAACAGGCTGCCGAAGAAATTGATAATAAAAGGCAGCTGCACGATGGCCAAACCGATGGCTGACATGAACATCATCTTGTTTAACCCCAAAACGGGCGCGGCGTGCTCATAGGCGGCTCCGCCGTCGAATAAACGGCGCGAAACGCCCGCCAGTCCCTGGACGAACATGGGCATGAAAATACAATTTATGAAAAATAGCGATGGCCAAAAATGGATGTGACCCAGAATTTCATTCATCTTGCGGCCCGTGACTTTCGGGTACCAATAGTAGATTCCCGCGAATAAGGCAAAAATGGTTCCCGGGGCGACGACATAGTGAAAATGTGCGATCACATAATACGTGTCATGAAGATGTATATCCGATGCAGCCAAACCAAGCGGCAATCCTGTTAATCCCCCGATCGCGAACATTGGAAGAAATGCCAACGCGAATAACATTGGAGTATTAAATCGAATGGAGCCGCCGTACAACGAAATCACCAAAGCAGTCAAAATGACGATTGACGGAACCGAAATAATCATCGTGGTCGTTTGGAAAAACGCACTAATGGTCGTGCCCATTCCGGTCAAAAACATGTGGTGCGCCCACACGAGAAAGGACATGAAGCCCAGGAAAAGGGAAGAATACACCATGGATTTGTATCCCCATAATGGCTTGCGTGTATTGTTGGCGATTATTTCGCCGACGATTCCGAGCGCAGGCAGAATGAGAACGTACACTTCCGGGTGGGCGAGGAACCAGAAAAGATGTTGCCAGAGCAACACACTTCCACCGCCACTTACTTCCAGCACTTGCTCATCGATAATCAACCCGCTGGGGAGGAAAAAGCTTGAACCGAGCAGGCGGTCCATCAATTGAAGCACGGCAGCCGCCTGGAGTGCAGGGAATGCCAACAATAGAAGAAACGAGGTGACCAACTGTGACCAGAGAAAAAACGGCATCCGCATCAAGGTCAGGCCTTCGACGCGGAGATTGAGAATGGTAACGATAATGTTTACCGACCCCAACAAGGAGGAGACAATCAGCATGAACATACCGACGAGCCAATAGGTCTGCCCTTCATTGGCTATGATTGAAAGGGGAGGATAAGACGTCCAGCCGGATTGGGCTGCGCCGCCGGGGAGGAAAAAGCTGGCTATCATGATTACGCCGCCGACGAAATAGACCCAATAACTCATCATGTTTAATCGGGGAAAAGCCATGTCGCAGGCACCGACTTGAAGCGGTACGAGATAGTTCCCGAATGCGCCAACGGCGAGGGGTACCACACCGAGGAAAATCATAATGGTTCCGTGCATTGCGCCGAGGGAGTTGTACCCGCCGGAATCAAGATATCCATCGGGCATGAAGAAATTCTCGCCGTCGACCCACGAGAATCCGGGAATTTGCTCAAAAGGATATGCCATGGAATAACGCATGATCAGCATCAGCATGAAGCCCAAGAACATGAAAATCAGGGCAGTGATGCCGTATTGAATACCGATGACTTTGTGATCGATCGAGAAAATGTACTTACGGACGAACGACCAAAGATATTTTAGAAAGGAAATCAATTTGTGTTGAACCTTGAATGAATCGAAAATTTGGGGCGTCCGAATCCCAAATGTCGGCCGGCCGCAGAATTAGTGTAAAAACGAATTGTTAGACGACTTACTTACAAATCGGCCGTAATCTTATCAAATAACCCAAAAGGATTTCACGTTTTGCCTTGTGTCGTTCCAGTCGAGCGAGGTATCCTATGGCGCTGAAAAATCCAAAAACCATCGAAGTCTTATGTCTACCATACCCACCATTCTGAGTGCTCAATCCGTATCTAAAAGCTTCGGGGCCCAACCCGTTCTGGACACGATTTCTCTTTCCGTACATGAAAACGAACGGATCGGCCTCATCGGTCGAAACGGTGCCGGGAAGTCGACCCTGATGAAAATCCTGGCAGGTCTCATCGAACCCGATGAAGGAAAAGTGACCCAGAAAAAAGGGCTCCGCGTTGGTATGTTGAGCCAGGAATCCAGTTTGGACCCGAGCCTTACCGTCGATTTCGTCATGGAAGGGGCCTGCCTACACGCCCAAGACCTGATTGCCCGCCATGACCAGCTGTTGGAAGAGATATCATCGGCAGACGACGATAACGCCCATAGTTTACATACCGATTACGAGCATTTGACCCATGAAATGAATCTGACCCATGCATGGGACTGGAAGCAGGAAGTCGATAAACTCTACGTCCAACTCGGGTTGCCCGAACCCGATCGCGTACTCGACACCCTGTCTGGAGGCGAACGCCGGCGAGTCGATTTGGCGGCGGCCCTTCTCAATCATCCGGATGTTCTGTTGTTGGACGAACCCACGAACCACATCGATGCGAAGAGTGCGCAATGGATCGAACAATACCTGTCCCGATACGAAGGCAGTTGCGTGCTCATTACCCACGACCGCTATTTTCTCGAATTAGTCGTCGAGCGCATCGTCGAAATTGAATTCAGCAAGTTGTACAGTTTTCCGGGCACATACCATAATTTTCTTGAACGCAAAGCAGCGGTTGTAGACGTCGAAGAGCGCACCGAATCATCCCGGCAAAACGTCCTTCGCCGGGAGCTCGAGTGGCTTCGTCGAGGCCCCAAAGCGCGAAGTACCAAACAGAAAGCACGAATCCAACGCTACGACGTACTCGAAGGACAGGGGCCGCCTCAACGACACAAAGAAACCAATTTCCAAATCCCCGAACCGCCCCGGCTGGGCAAACGAATTCTCGACGTCACCAAACTGGATTTCACCATCGACGAACGACCCTTGTTCCGGGACTTCAACTTAATCCTTCAAAAGGAAATGCGCGTCGGAATCGTCGGGCCGAATGGTTGCGGGAAAACCACCTTGCTCCGTTGTTTGATGGGCGAAGTACCGCCTCAAAGCGGTAAAGTCTTGGTGGGTGACACCACGGAATTCTTGTACATTGATCAAAGGCATTCGGATATCAATCCTGAAGACACGATTCTTGAATTCGTTTCCGGCGGTGGGAATTATTGGGAAGTGAATGGGAATAGAGTGTACGTACCCGCCTATTTAGAGAACCTTTTGTTTGATGGAGATTCAGTTCGTTCACCGATGAAGAACCTTTCTGGCGGGGAACGCAACCGAATTGAGTTGGCAAAAAAACTGCTTCGAGGGGGCAACGTGTTGATTTTGGACGAGCCGACCAATGACTTGGATTTACCGACCTTACGTGTGCTCGAAGACGCCATCACAAATTTTGGCGGTCCTGCCATAATCGTGAGTCACGACCGATACTTTCTAAATCGCTTATGTACCCACCTCATCGTGTTTGAGGGTGACGAGCCCTTGTACTTTAGCGCGGGGAATTATGACGATTACCTTCTGTATAAGAAGGATTCATCGATAGAAAATGTGGTACAAACGAAAGTTCAGGAAAAATCGAAACCTGTGCCGCCGTCCGAGAAAAAGCCTACCAACAAACTGACCTATCAGGAAAAAAAGGAATTGGAGGGGATGGAACACCAAATCCTCGAAGCGGAAGAAGCGTTGGCCCGTTGGAATTCCGTAACCACCGAGCCTGGTTTTTACGAACAGGATCATGCGTCCGTTCAACAAGGGTTGGAAAGTCAACAAGACGCAGAGAAACAGGTAGCGGCATTATATGAGCGATGGGAAGAGTTGGGCGCAAAAGGGTAACTTGAGACTAATTCGCGTGGGCGAGTTTTCTTTCCAATCGTTCCAGGCGATCGAGTAATTTGAGGCTGGTTCCAGCGTTTTTGGGAAACTTCCAACTATCGGTTTCGAAAAAGCATTCACAGATCCGTTGCGCGGATTCATAGTCCTTCGATTTGATATAAAAGCCTGTTAACTGTTCGTAGGGCCATGGGTCTTTAGCACCTAGTGAAATCGCCTCATGAAAATATCTTCTTTTTTCGTCGATGTTGTGAATCTGGCTCGCTTCGAGGAGCACATATTCCCATTTGGCATCTCTTTGAGTATCGCGAAATTTTTCTTCATCGAACAAATCGGGATTCTGGTACGAAGTCTCTATGATACGCTTTTTTTCCTCGTACCATTCCGGCATGTGGGTCAGGTAGGGTTCCGAAGAGACGACGTTACCGCTGCCATGGCCGTTGCCGTTCTTAGGTTTTTTCGTACCGTTCTTACGGAGTTCAAAACTTTCTCGAGCGTGAAAGTCGGTACCGCACATTGTGTTCATATCGTTCGATTGTGTCAGTAAATTGTCGTATAGCTGTTGTTCCTGCTTCGAGTGATCGGTTTTTTGCAACAGTTTTCCAAACATCGTTCCACCGGAATTCGCCGATAGTAGTTCGTCCTCTTTTTTGAGAAGAATCTGGGCCAACACTTCGATTCCCTTCGAGATGTCTAATGCTCGATGGTGGCCCTGTTTCAATGGGTGGCCGACGGCTTCAAGCAATGGCCGGAGTTTGTATTCGACGGTGGGAATCTTGAAACCTTTCGCCATTTCAATAATATCGATCATTCGAGCTACCGGCGGTTCAATCTCCTCACGCAATAAGGGAGTGCATAAAAATTTCGCGTGGAAGTGAGGATGGTCGCACATGAAAAGACAATGCGGACCTGTCCACTCAAACCATTCCTTAATAATTTCGTAGGGGTAAGGAGCCTGAGCCACCATATCATCGGAGATTCCAGTTCGTGCCTGAATTTTTTCGGGGATGGGTTGATCAGGGTTGCAATAAGACCAAAACGTATCGATTTCTCGCCCATGAATATCGATCTTAATTCCGGCAATTTCGATGAGGTTGCATTTTCGCGAAGAAGGTCCGGTGGTTTCGACATGTAAAATAACAATGGTCGGATTTTTTGTGCTGGAATACGCGTTGAATTCCTTGGAGGAGTCGTGCATTTTCTTCGGCTCAATCAAAATGGAATTCTTGCATTTACGACACGTACCCTTCGAGCCGATGAACTGCTCGGGAATCGCGAGTACTTCTTTACAATGGGGGCATTGAAATTCCAGCATGAATTAGACCCTCGTCATCTGCGCCATCGATGGGCAGGCACACTCATATCGTTCGAAATTCAATATTTAATCGCTAAATTTAGTATAATCACCTATATCATTATTGTCAACTATTAATCTTTGACCCTTATTCTCATGTACAAGTTCCGCGTATTTACTTACTATTCTACTTGTTTTAACTCGTTTTTTTTCAGTATGGTTCCGTACATGACAGAGACTTTTTCTTCATTAAAGAGTATCATTGATTCCTCCAAACGTATAGCAATTTTTACGGGGGCAGGGATTAGCACGGAATCAGGTATTCCTGATTTTCGGAGTCCCGGCGGGATCTGGAGCAAATACCAGCCCATCGATTTTAGTGATTTTATGGCTTCGGCTGAAATGCGTCGCGAGTCATGGCGTCGAAAGTTTGCGACAGAGTCGACTATTTCCAAAGCCACTCCAAATCGGGGACACCGTGCCGTCGCCGAATTGGTGCGTCGTGGGCAATGCCATGCCGTCATCACGCAGAACGTAGACAACCTTCATCAGGACTCTGGAATTCCCGAAGAAAACATCATCGAGCTGCATGGCAACGCGACCTACGCTTCTTGTTTGGAATGCGGCGACCGGTTCGAACTGGAAACGATTCGCGAAATTTTCAAAAATGACGAAACATTACCTGTATGTACACGCTGTGAAGGAGTCGTCAAGACCGCCACAATTTCATTCGGGCAGGCAATGCCGGAACTGGAAATGGAACGTGCTCAGACGGCTACGTTTGAATGTGATCTATTTATCGTCATTGGATCTTCGTTAGTGGTGTATCCTGCCGCCGGATTTCCGTCAATGGCGAAACAGCGCGGTGCGAAGTTGGTGATTCTCAATCGCGACGGAACCGATCAAGACCGCGCAGCCGATTTAGTATTGAACGAAGAAATCGGAGTTACCCTCGGCGAGGCAGTCGGCGTGGATTAAGGCAGAGTCGGGGGCTCGTTTGAAACGAATTCATTCAGTAGAATTACACGAACAGACTTGGGTGCCGAATACCGTCCGAAATACGATCACCGATTATCTGGCATTCGGCGAACGTTTTTTTAAAGTCTATGACCCGATCGCGCCGATCTTGGCGGATGCGTTGAATACGGCAGATGCGGATCACGTCGTCGATTTGTGTTCGGGTGGTGTCGGGCCTTGGGAAATCTTGAAGCCAAAACTGGAATCGATATTGGGTCATTCAGTGAGCCTTACGTTGAGCGATCTGAATCCTAATCTGGATGCCTATCAGCGCGCCAAAATTAGCTCCGATGAATCTATCGAGTTTTCTGAAATCTCTGTGGATGCATTGAATACGCCCGAAGGCCTTTCAGGATTTCGAACGATGTTTACGGCGTTCCATCATTTTCGACCAGAAGATGCAAAAGGGATTTTGCGAGATGCCGTCGAACAAAACCAAGGTATCGCGATTTTCGAGATGACGGAGCGGAGTCTTAAGAGTCTGATTCTAATATGCTTTTCGCCGATCAGTTTGTGGCTATTTACGCCAAGGATCAAACCGTTTCGTTGGTCGAGGCTGTTATTCACGTATTTGATTCCGATCGTGCCAATGGTGACTTTGTGGGACGGGTGGATATCTTCGTTACGGACATATACACACGACGAAATGGTGGAATTGACCCGTGGATTGGAAGGGTTCCAATGGAAAGCTGGGGCTCACATGGAAAAGGGAATGGCATTACCGGTGCTTTATTTGATTGGTACGCCGAAAGTCAAAAACTAATAAGAAGATTTGCCGGTCAACACGACGCCGAAGGTCTTGAAGATGATTTTGATGTCGAGCCATAGCGACCAGTGTTCGATATAGTACGTGTCCCAATTCAGTACTTCTTCGAATGAATGTTGATGGCCCCGATTCACTTGCCACAATCCGGTAATTCCGGGCGTTGCACCAAGGCGCCGTTTTTGAGGTTCGGTATATTGCGCCACTTCTGATGGGACTGGGGGACGGGGTCCGACGAGACTCATATCGCCTCTAATCACATTGAGGAACTGAGGAATTTCGTCGAGATTCGTACGACGGATAAATCTTCCGATACGCGTAATACGAGGGTCATTTTTCATTTTGAAGATGAGTCCGTCTGCTTCGTTTTCGCTCATCAATTCTTCTTTCTGAGCATCTGCATCAGCGACCATGGAGCGGAACTTGTACATCGTAAATGTTCGGCCGTTTTTGCCGACTCTTGTTTGTGCGAATATAGCAGGTCCAGGACTTTCACGTTTAATCAGGAACGTAATGATTACCCATAGCGGAAATGTGATCATCAATGCAATGGAGCACAGCGTAATATCTTCCAGACGTTTCAGGACGCGAGCCAAACCTTGAATTGCGATTTCATTGATTTGAATGACCGGTTGACCGGCGAGTTCATCCAGTTTTCGAGCTTGCATCAAGATGCCATAGAAATCGAGCGCGAGTTTTACGACAACGTCACGTTTGTGACATTCTTCTACAAACTGTACCAACTCCATTCCCAACGTGTTTACATCGGTGACGACGATTTCATTGAGTGAATAGGTGTTGATAATTTCCAAAATGTCGGGAATGTCACCCAGGTGTTTAAAATTAGTGGAGTTGTCAAATTTGGTCTCTTCCGAATCGGACGCGATGTACCCCATGATTCGATAGCCAGCCAATGGGAATTGGTCTAATTCGTTCAGAAAAACGCCAGACAACTGACCCGTTCCTTGAATGGCCATCCTGCGTTGTCCGATTCCACGCTGGAGCATCTTTATTCTGAGATGAGTCAACAACGTGTGGGTACCAGTGACCAAAATAATCGTCAGGAACCAATCGATGGCAAAAATAGATCGAGAGTACGAGAACTGTCGATATTCGGAAAAACCACGATACATAAATGCTGCAACGATTAAGACGACAGATCCGAGCGTGACGGCTTTACACAGATTGTATAGATTCCGAGCCGTATGGCCCTTCATCGCGCTTTCGTCATAAACCCCAAACGTGATGTACGTGAACATCCGAACAAACGGAGCGAATAAAATCAAAGATACATACGGTTGAAATTGGGCGTCTTGACGCAACGCTTCCAGGCTGAACACGGGAACGTCCGCCCTCAACAAATAGGCCATCAATAGACATAAGGCAGCCAATGCCATGTCCATAAGGAGCATGGGAGCCACACGCAAAAAATATCGAGTGTTGTTGTTCACGTTTCTACCTTATAATTCCGCTATTATTTAAATCGTACTACAAAATTGGCGTTTTTGCCAATAATTTACCGATTCCCGTACTGTTTTTCGTAATATTCCCTGAACTCGCCAGATTTGATTTTGCGCCACCACCATTCATTGTCCTCATACCAACGAATCGTGCGTTCCACCCCTTCATCCCAGTCCGTTTCCGCGTTCCACCCCAAATCTTGCAGCTTGGAGCAATCAATCGAATACCTGAAATCATGACCCTGTCTATCGCCGACAGGTTTTATCAAATCGGCGGATTTTCCAAGAGTATCCAGAATCTTATTGGTTAGAACGATATTCTGCCGTTCATGGCCACTCGATACGTTGTAAATCTCGCCCGGCGTCCCATTACGAAGTGCATGATCGATTCCACTGCAGTGGTCGTCAACGTACAACCATTCGCGAACGTTTGTTCCATCGCCATAAAGGGGAAGAGATTCATTATCAATAGCGTTGGTAACGAATAGCGGTAAAACTTTTTCCGGATATTGCCAAGGGCCATACGTGTTGCTTCCCCGCGTTACGATTACGGGGGTTCCAAATGACGCGAAATGGGCCATGGCCATCAATTCGCCTCCGGCTTTGGAAGCGGAATACGGATTGCGTGGACCCATCGGGTCGGTTTCGCTGAAGGACCCATCACGAATGCTCCCATAGACTTCGTCGGTGGAAACATGGAGGACTCGTTCCAATTCAAATTCGCGTGCGGCTTCCAAAATGTTGTGAACGCCCCGCGTATTTGTTGAGACAAAATCCGAACCATCCATCAGGCTGCGGTCAACGTGGCTGTCTGCTGCGAAGTTGACGACCGTGTCACTTTCTTTCATTACATCGCGAACGGCTTCCGCATCGGCGATATCACCCTGGACGAACGTATGTCGTTCCGGGTCAAGATCTTTGATCGTTTCTAGATTGCCTGCATAGGTCAGCTTGTCGAAAATCGTAATATGTGTATCCGGATGATGTTCCAATTGATAACGGACGAAATTGGATCCGATGAATCCAGCTGCTCCGGTGACTACCATTCGCTTCATTCTTTTTTTCTCCTACCTATCGAGCTAATTTTTGTTCAATTGTTCTATTAATGTTTCGTAATCGTCAGTGGCTTTGTCCCAACAATAGGCTTCCCTAACTCGTTCTCGCGCTCGCTCCCTCATTGTGCTCGCTTTTTCCGGAGAAGAAACCAAGTCTTGTAGGACTCGGCCGGCTTCTTCCGCATCGTTTGGAAAAGGGCTTCCCGCATCTCCGACGACTTCTGAATTGAAATCGACGTTCAAATACGCCACACAACACCCGCTTCCCAATGCTTTCAGCAAAATGGGATTGGTGCCACCTACTTCATGGCCGTGGACGTACGCGTAGGCATTGCATAAGTATTCACGCAATCTCCGTTGTTCGTAAATACCGCCCATTAGGCGCACTCGAGGGTCTTCCTCCGCGAGTTTTTTCAAATTTTGGGTGTAGGCTCCCTCGTAGTGAGTTCCGCCTACAATCACTAATTCCATATCGGTTCGGACGTTTTTGAATGCCCGAACAATAAGGTCCGTATTATTTTCTGGCTCCAGTCGTGCAACGACGACCAGATATTCGCGTTTTCTCAGCCCATCTTTTTCGATGAGCCCCGGATTTACCGGTTCAATTAAATAGGTGCCGTAAGAAGCGTAGTGGGCATCCCTATTCCATTGCTGTTTGTAAAACTCTTGAATCTTGTGAGAGTCGGCTATCAACGCCGGTGCAATTTTTGTGCAGAACCACGCCGCACCATAAATATACCGCTGACCGAACCACGGCCACTTCCCACGTTTCCAATCCAAGCCATCTACATTAATCGCAAACGGTGTTCCGCGTAAACGAGGTATGACGCACAATGGACCGTTCGCTGGATTCATTACGATCATGACATCTGGTGGATCGATAAATGCATGCAATAAAGATACAAGCGTATGCGATAAAGTCTCGATCGTCCGAATGGGAAGTCTGGGCAGGTATTTTTTGCGAATTCCCTGATACGTCATTTCCGTATCGTCGCCGTAACCGCGGCGGCAATACACTACAACGTCATGACCGCGCTCAACTAAACGCCGACCAATTTCGGCTGCAGCGGTTTCGAATCCGCCATACATGGCGGGCACTCCACGACTGCCTACGAATGCAATTTTCATCTTCTACTGTCAGCTCCCTACCGGCCAGACACAGCCAAGCGCAGTAGTGCGAAAGTGTAACACAGAAACTCTTGTCAAAACTACGAAAAACCAATAGGCATACTTGTGGAATCCCCAATGGTCACAGCAGATGTAAGTTATAGACGACAAGGCATAGGCAGGTCAAATTTCGGTGCTTCCAAGAGATGAAGATTTAGGGCCACGGCCAGTCGCGTACGAATGGTTATCGCTTGGCGATTACGCTTTCGTAAATACCAAGTAATGATTGATAATGACCAGAAACCCTGCTCTCCACGGCGCTTGGGCCAGCCTTCCCCATTTTTTCGCATGCGTCGACATCGGTGTAAAGAAACTGGATCTTTTCCATCAGCTCATCGGCGTTGCCCGGCTCGAAGAGTAAGCCATTTTTTCCATCTTCAATATTTTCCGGAATACCCCCGATTCTGGCTCCAATAACTGGGCGTTCCAAGGCTTGAGATTCCCAAGTGGACAAGCCACTGGGTTCATACCATTGTGACGGAAAAACCAGAAATCGAGAGCGCGTCATCAAGTGTCGCAACGTATCGCTGTCGACGTATCCGGTAAATTCCACGTGATCCAAGGTTTTCTCGCGGCATACTTTTTTGAGTTCATCCATCAACGGGCCGTCTCCGGCGATCTTCAACGGGATTTCCGGTAGCCTTTCGATGGCCTTTAACAATGTGAACAGCCCTTTTTCGGGCGCCAATCGGCCGGCATAAAGAATGTAATCGTCACGGTCGGGCTCGGGTTCGTAGTCTTCCAGACGAATCATGTAAGGAAGTACCGTAAGTTGCGATGCGGGAATCCCGCCTTGCAACATCATGTCTTTTACGAAATTCGTGCTGCAGATCGATATGTCGATGTTTCTGTTCCAGATATTCGACCAACGATGTAGAAACATTGCTCCGGCAACAAGTGCGCTGGCGGTGTACGATTCTTTCAGACATTTTTGCTGAATGCAGTTTAAATAATTACCCGACAAGCAACGAGTACAGATTTCTGATTTCTGCTCGATGTACAAACGATAATTGGGGCAGATTCGTTTGTATTCATGGATGGTTTGTACGATTGGAATTCCCGCCGATTTCAGCTCCGGCAGAATGGAAGGTGAAATTTGGTGATCGATGAGGTGGATGTGCGCTACGTCGGGTTTAATCTCACGGATCAATTGTCGGATCTTACGTCGTGATTCGAACGAGTAGATCGTCTTCCCCAAGATCTGTCGGACTTTCCCGATTTTTTGCCAGTAACTCGTTGATTTGTAGTCTACGTTGCTGACAAAATATTTCGCATCATCATGGGCGATATTTCGCTCTCTGTCTTCCATCGAAAAATAATGTATCTCGTGCCCATGTTGTTCAAACACGTCGGCGACATCGAACATGTACCGTTCGACTCCACCGGCCACCCAAAAAAATTTATTTATGTGAAGAATTCGCATGGGAGATTTTCATCAAGCGCGAGCACGCGTTATTGGGTTTCGCAACCAGTCAGGAAGAATCGAAATCGCGTAATATGCAAGGACTCTCAAATGAAAGGGGCGATATTTCAATGCCAGAAGACACGCCCGCAACGTTTCACGTTCCATTCCAAATCTTGAACATTGATACGCACGAACTCGAAACCAAAACCCCACGTACCCTCTAAGCCCACGAGTTTTTGGGTTCGCTTTATACAATGCGCGAAATTCGTCGCCAATCAGATCGCCCGGGGAAGGTTTTCTTTTCAACGAACCATCGACAAGAAATGGATGCCAATAGGTGGATTTGGCACCGGCTGCGTACGCGATCGGGTAGCGGGTGGCCAAATTTGCCCACGTGATTAAATCTTCTCCAATGGGTATCCCCTCGGGAAATCCTTGAATCGCGTCCAACGCATCTTTTCTGGCCATCAATGCGGACGTCCAGATTGGCGGAGTAGATTTTGCCGCCAATTCGAAATAGTTGTCCAGGGTGCCTTCCCAATCGCGGGATGTAATACCGTTGACGTGTAGGTTTTCTTTTTTCCCGTCGGCAAAGTGGGTCCGATATCCCGTCGCGGCGACCGCACAGTCAGGGTACTTTGCCGTTAAGGCGATGACGGTTTCCAAGAAATCCTCGTCCCATTCGTCGTCACTATCAAGAAACGCAATCCAAACTGTTGACGCTGCTTCAATGCCGCGATTGCGGGCAGCCCCGACACCTCGATTTACCTGCTGCAACAATACGACTCTATCGTCTGGATACTCGTGTACAATCGTAGCGCCTTCATCGAGTGAGCCATCGTCCACAACCAAGATTTCAATATCCTGGAAGGTTTGGGCCACGACGGAGTCCAATGCACGTTCGATAGTCTCGGCACCGTTGTAAAGTGGAATGACAACAGATACTCGTGAAGATTCATTTATTGTGTCGCTCATAATGTTCCTAGTTTAACGACTTTTGATATTGGATTAAACTACGCAATCTGGCTGGACACTTTGATATCGAACAGGGTACGATAACGGTTCAATTTGGAAATACTTTAGCGAACGTAAAGGAGTCGATCGATGAGACGAGAAATCACTCGACGCGAATTCATACACGCCACCGGGGCGGCCGTAGCGGGTGCTGCAGTTGCGGGAACATTTGGAGTGCCGGCTATGGCAGCGAAACGTACTTACGATATTTCTTTGGCCGGTTGGTCATTGCATAGGATGATCGGAAGAAACGAAGGTCAGCGCAATATGCTCGACATGCCTCAAGTCAGCAGTGAAGACTTGGGCGTGAATGCCATCGAGCTGGTAAATCAGATGATGTCCGGGAAAGACAAGAAATACATCGACAAACTTGCTGCAAATGCGTCCAAATACGATACGAAAATCTTGTTGATTATGATCGACGGTGCTGGCGCTGCCGGCGCCCGGAGCCAGAGTGCCCGAGATGCGGCCGTTAAAAATCATTGTGAATGGATCGATATCGCGGCTGACTTGGGATGTCATTCGGTTCGAATGAATTGGGCCGGGCAACCAAAGGATTTTCTGACCAATGCCCCCGCCAGGGAAGAATTGATTGCGCGATCGGTTGGCGCCTTTAGAGATATCACAGAATACGGCGACAAGAAGAACTTGAATGTAATTATCGAGAATCACTGGGGGCCATCCTCCTATCCGGAATATCTCATTGATCTGATCAAGCGAGTCGATCATCCACGTTTCGGTACCTTGCCGGATTTCGGGAATTTTCCTGAAGAGGTGGACAACTATGACGCGGTAGACCGGATGATGCCCTACGCGAAGGCGGTGAGCGCAAAATGTTATGACTTCGACGACGATACCGGTTTGGAAACTAAACTCGATTACGATCGACTGATTACGAACGTAGTGGATAAGCATGGGTACCATGGTTTTATCGGTATAGAATACGAAGGAAACCGAATGAGCGAACCTGACGGCATCGTTGCTTGCCGAAAGTTACTGGAAAAATTGAGAGGATAAGTAGCCTTTCTTTTACAATCGTACTCTAGCCCCGGTTTGCAAAGACCGGGGCTTCTTTTTTATGGTGTAGGTGGTTAGGGAGATCCAATCATCATGTTCCAAGAGGGCGACCTCTTCGCCGACCGATATGAAATAAAAAAACTGCTGGGGCGCGGCGGCATGGGGATGGTGTATTTGGTCAAGGACTGGAAGACTCACGAACCTCGCGCGCTGAAAATGATTTTGCCAAAATTTGCCAAGAATAAGCAGGCCGTTCGAAGATTCAACCGGGAGGTTACCGCGGCGAAGAAAATCGATCATCCCTGCGTTGTAAAAATCTTTGAAGCAGATCGTTACGACGACACGCTTTATTACATTATGGAATACTTGGACGGGAAAAGTCTTCGGGGTTGGATGGTGGAGCGTTTCAAAAAAGGGAAACGTGTGGGAATGGGCTCCACCGTTAGAATTCTCAGTATGATTTGCCACGCATTGGAACAGGCGCATCAGTTTACGATTCACCGTGATTTGTCGCCCGAGAATATCATGGTCCTGCGTGATGGCAACGTTAAGCTGCTCGATTTTGGGCTGGCGAAACTAGACGAAATCGATCCCGACCTGACTCGTGTCGGCATTAGTTTAGGTAAAATTCAATACGGAGCTCCTGAACAGCGCGCCGATGCCAAGAATGTAGATTTGAGGGCGGACATTTATTCCCTAGGCGTCATGTTCTACGAACTATTAACCAGCGAGATTCCCATGGGTGGAAAAAAGATGGTTGAACACGATCCCAGCTTATTTCCAGAATGCGACGTTTTGGCTGCAAAGGCGACGGCCGAAGATCCCGACGACCGCTATCAAACAGCGAAAGAATTTCGTTTTGCGTTGACACAGCTTTATCAAAATTATGAAGCGGCGAAAAAATCCGGCGATGCCAAGCCCATTACGGGGGCAAAGGGGAAGAAACCTGTTTCCAGGTCATTCTTGAATCAACCAGATACACCGCAATCGGCCATCGTCGAGCCCGAAGTTGTGCCAAACCGATTCAGCCAATTTTTCAAGTCTGTATCGCGGTTTGTTCTCTTTTGGAAAAAATAGTTCGATTGTGAAAGTGACTATTGGTGGAGCCAAAGACCCAGACAGATCATACCCGCAGAAACCGCCATTCCGCCAAAATCCAGTACCGGCATCCAGATGCCGTACTCGCGATGAATGGAGACCAGGTAGGGATAAATCAGAAAACTGGTCGCAATGCTTCCACCGATGATGCCAGGTGCTCCCCAAAAGTATCCGCCTACAAATATTGCTGGAATTAAAACCATCATGTAGATGAATTCCAATTTCATATGGAGGTAGGTGTTACCGGCGGCCAGTAGCAGATGATCCAATGGGGACATCATGGTCATAAAAATGGCTCCAATCGTCAGCAATTGGAGCATCCATGCGGCACCGGCATATCGGGAATCGTACAGGAATCCAACGATGTCTTCTGCGAAAATGCATTGAAGCCACAGCGGAGGAAGAAAAACGACCATGACCATCAGTCGAGATTTTAAGACCATATTTCGCAGCTGTATTTCGCCCACTTCTTGCGCCCGTGAAAATTTTGGGAACAGAATCGTTTTCGAAAACTCGCTCGTAATACCGGGAATGTAGAACGCCAGGGAAAGGGCAAGACCATACATCCCCAATTCCGCCAACGACATGAATTGTGTGAGCACAATATCATCGAGACTTTCCGTCAGGAAGGTCAGGATGCTGCTGATGAACAACCATTTCCCGAAGTGAAACATCTCTCCCATGACTTTTTTGTTGAGTTCGAATCTCATTGGCTCGCCGCCCAACACGATGTGGGTTAGCACGGTCGATACCAAGCTGTACGTCATCCCCCCTGCGACGAGGGCCCAGACGTTGCGCCAATACCAGGCGGCGCCGATCATCACGGCGAGGCTCAAAATATAGCTACCTAAATCTAGAATGACGACACGCTTCAATTCGAGTTCTCGTTCCAGAGCGTCGACTTGAGCGGAAGTAAAGCCGTCGATCACCCCGCTGAACGCGACTACCGGAATCAACAGGAGGAGCATTGGTTCGTCTAAGAAGTAGGCCATGGGAAACGCGAGAATGGTTGCGATGATCCATTGCGCAATACTCATCAGAATCCGAATAGTCCACGCCGTTCGAAGATACTCGATGTTGCCCCCTTTGGGGTTTTGGATGATGCCCGGGCTGATTCCGAAATCGGAGAACATCGCCATTGCGTGGAACATGATGTCCACAATGAGCATGAGTCCGAATATCTCGGGGGAGAGTAAACGGTACAAGAGCAAGTGGCAGAGAACGCGCAAAATTTGGCTGATTCCGAACGACCCGAACGTCCATGCAGTGGCCTCTGCCGCCTTTGTTTTCAGGGAAATTGGCTGTTTTAGGGCGTTGATTATGGATAGAGGTTCCGACATAGGGTGCCCTTAGCGTTACGAAGGTCGACAATTCATATATACGACAAAAAATGATTAAAAGCAAACGGTCGGGCAGGTAATTGTAAATCTGCGTGGACTTATAAATGATTGGTGTTAAGTATCTTATACGTTTGTCGATTCGCAAAATATGGGATTTGGAGGCATAATTTATATAGCGACCATTTGACGGGGTAGGCGCCTACATCTGAGGGAAGCTGGCGAATGTTCGTGCCGGCTTTTTAGCTTATTGGTGGGGTTCCTTCAAATGTCGTATTTCGCTATGTACGAACCACGAGAATAAGATACCAATGCATTCAAATTACGGCACAGACAGCGGACAAGACCGGATCGAATCGATGTCGACACCCGCGGACCCATTTGCGGCCGCGTATTCTCCCATCGCGCTTCCGTTGATGCCAATGCAGCGAGGCATGATGTATGCCGCCTTGGAAGAGCCGTCGACGCTCGGTGCGTACGTTGAACAAGTGATTGGAATACTTGAGGAAGACATCGACTTCGTTTGCTTCGAAGATGCGTGGAAGATCGTCTTGCATCGTCACGATGCCCTCCGTACCCGATTCGAGTGGAAAGATTTGTCGGATGTTCGCCAGATCGTGGAGTCCAAGCCGGAAGTCGATATCGAATTTGAAGACTGGTGGGAAGATGTCCCTGAAGACATCGACGCCAAATGGACTCAATTCCTCGAAGCGGACCGATCGAAAGGTATTCGATTATCCGCGAGCTTTCTCTATCGGTTGTCAATGATCCGTGTTTCTGAATCGGAGTACCGTTTGGTTTGGACAGTATTCCACGGATTAGTGGACGGTCGTTCTCTATCTCTGGTGGTTAGGGAAGTCTTCGAATGTTACGACGCGCTTCTCCGTAAGTCACCATGGGAACCGAACACTACTCGCTCATTCACGGAATACCTACCAGATTTCGAACGTGCAGAAAATGAAAAAGCGAAACGGTTTTGGAGTAAAGAATTAGCCGAATTAGAGCAACCAACCGAATTTCGATTCGGTTCGGAATCTCGGTTGCATCCAACCAAAACCAACTATCGGTCGGTATCGACGGTGTTGTCCGAGGATCAGGTGCGTGTTCTCAATGAATTCGCGGCCGATACAAAAGTGACTCTCCACACGGTACTCCAAGGCGCCTGGGCGTTGGTGTTGAACCGGCACGGGAAATCGGACGACGTGCTGTTTGGAGTGACCAAGTCGATTCGCGACGGTCTGGGCATATCTCAGGACGTTGCAGGGTTATTCATCAATACGTTGCCCGTCCGTGTGTCTTTTGATTCCAAAACGACGGTTCGAGAATGGCTTCAATCCCTTCGGGCTGATTGGATCGGGATGCGGGACTTCGAAAGGTCATCCCTGAGCGAGATTGCTTCGTGGAGCGAGTTTTCGGCCGAGACGCCGTTATTGTCCAGTTATCTTGTCTATGAGAGAGAGTCATTTGACGATGCAGTGAACGCCGAGTCGCGCGGGTCATCCAAACGACAATTTGAATTATTGGAGCGGACACCGGCTCCGATTACGATAGCCATTTACGGCGAAGGACCTTTGGATATTCACATCGAGTATTCAACTAAGTTTTTTCGCGAGGAAGATGTTGACGCGGTGCTGGGCCGGTTTGTTGCAACATTGGAATTGCTGGCGGCGAATGTGAATGAAGTCGTTCGTGGTCTTTCTTTAATTACAGAATCCGATGAACATGTTTTGAATTCGCTTCAGGAAGGACCGAAAATCGACGTGTTACGCCGACCCGTGTCGAATTTATTCGAACAAATGGTTGAAGAGCAACCCGACGCGTTTGCATTGGAATTCAAAAATGACCGAATTACTTATTCGGAGCTCAACGAACGCGCCAATAAATTGGCGCATGGTCTCATTCGAATGGGCGTCCAGAAAGATATGTCGGTCGCACTCTATCTTCCTCGCTCCGTAGAATTGGTCGTCGGAATGATGGGTGTGTTGAAAGCGGGAGGTGGATATATCCCGATCGATATCGAGGCACCCGCTACTCGTATCGATTATATCCTGCAAGATTCGGCGCCTCAGATCGTAATTACACTTCCAGACTTGGCGACAAAAATGCGCGATTTTGAAGGTACTGTCGTCGAATTGACGTCTACGTACTGGAACGATTCAAAACTTCCTTCGGGAAACCCAGATGTTGATTTTCAGGCTTCTCATCTGGCGTATTGCATTTATACCTCCGGCTCAACCGGGCAACCGAAAGGAGTCCAAATCGAGCACGGCTCGTTCAACTCGTTCGTGTGTGCGGCTCAGGCTCGTTATGGTTTTAAACCCACTGACCGAGTGTTGCAATTTGCTTCTCCCGGATTTGATACTGCCGTGGAAGAGATCTTTCCGACGTTATTGAGCGGCGGTACGCTCGTATTGCGTACTGATGATATGGTGACACATGCTTCGGATTTCTTCCGCATCGTTGATTCTATGGAGCTGACGATTTTGGATTTACCGACAGCGTTTTGGCACTTACTTGCACAAGATGTGACAGAAGAATCAATTCCCGAATCGGTTCGGCTGGTGATCATCGGCGGGGAGGCGGCTCACAAAGAAAAACTTGAGAAGTGGTTGTTGGTGGTGCCTGATTCGGTCCAGCTATTTAATACATACGGACCGACCGAAACGACGGTCGTCGCAGCGTACAGCGAGTTAACCAAAGACTCTGATTTAACTCTCGGCGTTCCTATTGGTACGCCTTTGCCGGGCGTCGTCGGGTATGTATTGGGCGAAGATGGACTTCGAGTACCGCCGGGAGTCACCGGGGAATTGTATCTCGGAGGACTCCAAGTGGCACGCGGATACCTTAACGACGAGAAAAAGACGTCACAAAATTTTCTGTCGTTGCCTCAAATTTCCAACGAACGCCTGTACAAAACCGGTGATCGCGTGCGTCAATGTGCCAACGGCGATTTGGTTTACCTAGGACGATTCGACCGCCAGGTAAAGGTGCGTGGATTTCGAGTTGAGCTTGGGGAGATTGAATCGCTTCTTGAAACGAGTCCGATGGTAAAATCGGCCGCAGTGATTTCGAGCGGCGATGAGCGGATATCTCGCTTGGCCGCGTACATCGAACCGAATCGAAACGGTGTTTCGCCTTCTGTGACCGATATCCAACATTGGGCGTCAAGTGTACTGCCGCACTACATGCGACCGGCATGGTGGACCTTGATGGATTCCATGCCATTGACACCGAGTGGAAAGATTGACCGACGAGCTTTACCGGATCCGAGTCAAAAGATTGAACTGGAAAATCAAACACCGACTCAAACGGTAACCGAACAGAAATTGGCTGCGATTTGGGCCGAAGTCCTCGGGCTGCAAAATGTCGGTCGAGATACCGTTTATCTCGATCTGGGCGGCGATTCATTATCGGCGGTGCAGATTACGTCTCGTGCTCGTAGCGCGTTTGCCGTCGAAGTACCTATGGAACAATTCATGGGCGAAGGCACGGTGGCCAGTATGGCAGCGTTTATCGATGGCGCCCCAAAACAACCGGAAAGCTGGAATTTTATTCCGAGGGCGGATCGCTCAAAAGGTGTTCCTCTCGCTTTCGACCAACAGGTGGTCTGGCTTTTTGAGCGTCTGTTTGCGGGGACACAAACGTACCATATTCCGGTCGTCTATCGGCTGGAAGGAACCATTGACGGGCATTTGATTCGAAAGGCCGTCAATCAGGTTATCGCACGGCACGAAGCTTTGCGCACGACGTTTGCATTCGAAGACAAGATTCCACGGCAGTATGTCTTGCCTAAACTGAAAATTAACCTGCCGACGGTAGCAGTGGAAGCGGAACCGGGCATGGATAAAATGCACGCGGTACAACGTCATTTGGCCACGTTGGTATCGAAACCGTTTGATGTACACAACGGCCCTTTGATTCGCGGCACGTTATTGCAGTTGGACGAAAAGGATCATTTTTTATGTATGACGGTCCATCACCTTGTATCGGACGGTTGGTCGGTTGGGGTGTTGGTGAAGGAAATCGTCGAAATATATTGTGCGTACCAGGATTATCGCACGCCGCGACTGCCCGAGCTTCCGGTACAGTACAGCGATTTTTCGGTTTGGCAACGCGAGCATTTTGAACAGGCCGGCGGCCCGACGATGGAGTATTGGAAAAATGTGTTGGAGTTGCCACTACCACGGATTCTTTGGCCAAAAGATTCCACGCCGCCCGAAGAAGATCCACGCCAAGGTGCGTTGTATCCTATCCAATTTAGCAAGGAATTGACGGACCGAATCAAAAAGTTGGCCGACGAAAGTGGTACAACGCCGTTCATGCAATTGTTGAGCCTCTTCAAGATAGCGATTCATCAGTACACGGAAGTGTGCGATGTAATCATGGGGGTTGTGCTCGCAAATCGTAACCGGGTTGAAATTGAGCCGTTGATCGGGTTTTTCATTAGTACGGTTGTCACGCGGGCAAAGATTAAGCCAGGCATGGACTTTAACGAACTATTGGACCAGGTCCGCCATTCTCTCAATGGTGCGCACGCGCATCCGGATATGCCATTTGAGAAAATTCGAGAAGTGGTGTCTGACGAAGTCAATTCGACACCGTTTTTACAGGTGTTATTTTTGATGCAGAGTATGGATTTACCGCCCATGAATTTGCCGGGTACCAAAGCCACCACGGTCAATGTTGATATGGGGAAATCGATCATGGATTTAACGTTGGAGCTGTACGAAACGCCTGACGGATACCGCGGTTGGTTTGAATATTGTAACAACTTGTTTAGTCGGGGGGCGATCGCTCGGATGGCAACCCTCCTTGAGGCATTGGCGGAAGCGGTGACAGCGGTACCGGATTCGTTGCTCACAGCACTTCCTCATTACGATAACGTTGAAGCCAACGAAATCCCTTCCCCGATTATTTGGGACGTGCCGTTAGAGCCGAGAATGCTCTCAAGCCAGAAAATAGATCTCACGGGAACACCCACGGATCCTGAATCGTTAGCGATAGAACAGAAAGTGATTGAGATTTGGGAAAGAATATTACGGAAAAAACCCTTGAATCGCACGTCCAACTTTTTTGGACACGGAGGCGATTCCTTACTGTCATTGATCATGTTGGAAATTGTTGATCGGGAATTTGGCCTTCACATCGAGCCAGTCCAAATGTATCAGGCTCCGGTCATTGCCCAATTCGCTCAACTGGTGTATCAAAAACATGAGACGAAAGAATTCAAAGCGATGCATGGCATTCATTCGGTGGGTGTGCGTCCGCCGTTATTCTTCGCTGGGTCGACCAATCTGTTGCCCGATTTGGCGAAAGAATTACCTGGGGATCAGCCGCTGTATTCGATGAATATTTTCGGATTGAACGTGGGCCGCGGAGACGCTTTTATCTTTGAAGTCGCGGACGTGGCGGCTGAGTATCTCAGTGAAATTCGTGTTCTGCAACCGCAGGGGCCGTACTATATTGCCGGATTTTGCCAGGAGTCGTTGGTCGCATTGGAAATGGCGCGACAGTTGGAGGTCGCGGGAGAGCGGGTAGGGGCCTTGATTCTCATTGATTTCGTGCCCACTATCGAAAACCCCTTGTCCTGGTGTCTGCGTCACGTTCGCAATATTAAAGAACGCGGCATCGCTTATATTGGTGACAAGCTCAATCGTCGCGTCAGTATGTTCGTTCGACGGCTACGGGCTCTTAAGTTAAACAAGGATTTCCAAAATAAATCCACAACCGAAAAATCCAACTCCAAAGTGACCCAGCAATTTGGGCTGATCGACCACTACAACGAAGCATTATATGAATACGATGTAGAGCATTTCGGAGGGTCGATTACGTTCATCGCCGCGTCTGAGTGGAATTTTAATGAGCCGCCCGAATGGTTATTCGGAGCATCCGATGACGTGACGCTGAAAGAAGTCCCATCGTGTCACTATGATCTCTGGGAACATCCGAACGTGGAGTATTTGGCGGCCGCCATCCACCACACGCTGGACAGGGCGCAATTGAGCGATCCTGACTTAATCCCGTTGGCTACGGATGATCCGGAAGACAATCCTCAACGAAAAGACTAGGTTTTCTCGGAGCTAGTACGACTTCGGTAGATTCAGGACGTGTTCGCCGATGTAGTTGAGGGCCATTTCCTGTGAGACGGGCGCGAGTTTGTAGAGACGAATTTCACGCCACAATCTTTCGACGTGATACTCTTTCGCGTATCCCATGCCACCGTGGGTTTGGAGGGCGGAGTCACAAGCTTCGAACCCGGCTTCTGCGGCGGCATACTTTGCCATATTGGCTTCGGGACCACAAGGATGATCGTTGTCGAATAACCATGCGCCTCGATATATCATCAATTCCGCCGTTTCGAGGCCGGTGTAGGCTTTAGCAAGAGGAAATTGGATTCCCTGGTTCTGACCGATGGGACGATTAAATACGGTTCGTTCGTTGGCATAATTTACAGCGAGTTTCAAAGCGGCTTTTCCGATTCCAATGGCTTCGGCGGCGATGAGTAATCGTTCGGGGTTGAGGCCTGAAATGAGATGATAGAATCCCTGGCCTTCTTCACCAATCAAGTCCGCCGCAGGAACACGAACTTCGTCAAGGAACAGTTCGTTTGAATCGACAGCGGCACGACCAAGTTTTTCGATTTCTCGGATCGTTATTCCTTCGGACTTCAGATCCATGAGGAAAAGCGACATCCCGAGAGTTTTCTTTTCGCACTGTTCGTAGGGAGTTGTACGAACGAGAATCAATGTACGGTCCGCATTTTGAAGATTGGTTGACCAGACCTTTTTCCCCGAAATGATGAAATCATTTCCATCTCGAACGGCCTTGGTGGTGATACGAGTGGTGTCCGTTCCTGCGTCCGGTTCCGTGATGCTGAACCCGAGTTTCATTTCTCCGGAGGCAACCTTTGGAAGGTATTCCTGTTTCTGTTCTTCGGTGCCATATTTTACGACTGGCATGGGCGGAAACATGGCGAAATGGATGGGGGAGGAGCCGGAAGTGCCCGCTCCGGATGCACAGATTTCGTGCAATACGATACAGCCTTCCGTAATGCCGAGGCCCGCGCCACCGTATTCTTCCGGGATCGCGACGCCCAACCAGCCAGATTCGGCGAAAGTATTTACGAAGTCGTGGGGATAGGACTTCTTACTGTCCCTTTCACGCCAATATTCCAAATCAAAGGATTCGGCCAATTGTCGAACTTGTTCTTGAATCATCCGTTGGTCTTCGGTCAGAGAGAAATCCATCTTGCATTAATCCTTGTTGAATTAGGAGAAGAATTGCCCAGAATAGCATAAAACGGAGCAAAAAATGGAAATTGCGGGTACAATTATGTAGACGAATGGTTATTAATATGATAATAACACAATAATTCTGAGGGGAATTGAGGGGGAAACATGACCAAGTTATCCAGCGTGGCGAGTGCCGAAGTAGAAAATTTCATGGTGGGGCTACGGAAGCGCAACGACGGGCAACCGGAGTTTCACCAGGCGGTTCAAGAAGTCGCCGAAACGTTGATGCCCACCATACTTGAGAATGCGAAATATAGAGATGCCCAAATTCTGGAACGGCTGACCGAACCCGATCGTGTCATTATTTTTCGCGTATCCTGGGAAGATGACGATGGAAACATCCGGGTAAACCGGGGGTATCGCGTTCAGAATTCGAACGCGATCGGACCGTATAAAGGTGGATTGCGTTTCCATCCTTCGGTGAATCTCAGCATCCTGAAGTTTTTGGCATTCGAGCAGACGTTTAAAAACAGTTTGACCACGTTGCCGATGGGGGGAGCCAAGGGCGGCGCGAACTTCAATCCTAAAGGAAAATCTGATCGGGAAGTCATGCGGTTTTGCCAGTCCTTCATGACGGAATTGACGAAGCATATTGGCAAAGACACTGACGTCCCCGCTGGCGATATCGGGGTAGGTGCTCGCGAGATCGGCTATCTTTATGGACAATACATGCGTATCAATAATGAAGTGACTGGGGCGATCACCGGGAAAGGTCTGGAATTCGGCGGAAGTTTAATTCGTAAAGAAGCCACGGGTTTCGGGTGTGTTTACTTTTGCGAAGAAATGTTCAATCGTATTGGAGATTCCATCAAAGGCAAAGTGTGTACGGTTTCCGGCTCAGGGAACGTCGCGCAGCACACCATTGAAAAAATAAATCAGATGGGTGGTAAAGCCATCACGGCCTCCGATTCGGGCGGGTTCATTCATGATCCCGCAGGAATTGATATGGATAAGCTAGACTTTTTGATGGAACTGAAAAACGAGAAGCGAGGCCGGATCAGCGAATATGCGGAAAAATTCGGATGTGAGTATCACGAAGGAAAACGACCTTGGAGTGTTCCTTGTGACATTGCTTTTCCATCCGCAACACAGAACGAGATTACCGAGGCGGATGCGGAAGTCTTGGTGAGCAACGGAGTAAAGGCTGTTTCCGAAGGCGCAAATATGCCGACCGAACTAGGCGGAGTTCATGTATTTCAGAATGCGAAGATTCTTTATGGACCCAGCAAGGCGGCGAATGCGGGAGGTGTAACGGTTTCGGGATTGGAACAATCGCAGAACTCTCTAAGACTTTCCTGGACGAGTGCGGAAGTCGATACGAAACTCCAGGAAATCATGAAGAAGATTCATGAAAAATGTGTGCATCACGGCGCTTCCGAGGGGGAGCATATTGACTACGTAAAAGGGGCAAACCTGGGAGGGTTTGTTCGGGTCGCAAACGCGATGTTGTCTTACGGAGTCGTTTAGTCGTCGCCTTTTTTGTTGGTGATACTGAGTTGCGCGGTGAAGCCGGTCGCGGCCAGAACGGCCCACACGACGAGTTGTAGCATCTGATCGCTTTCTACCACGAACGCATCACGTATGTCGGTGATTTCAGGCGCGTCAGTGAGAAAATAGGTTCCACCTGCGACGATCATCCATGAGCCGATTGTTGCCGTGGCCAAGGCCAAAACGGGACGTTCCAGGACGAGAGCGATGAGGCCGCCGACGATTCCCAGACCGATGATGGCTAACGGGCTCCAGGATTCGGGGCGATCGCCCAAAAAATTATTGGCGAAGATGGTCATGCCCAACATACCCACCGCAAAAATGCCCGTGCGAAAAAGAAAGAACAACGCGAAGGCTCCGGAGGTTCCGCCGATTATTAGTGCGATGATCATGCTAAGTGCATGGCCGTCGGTCGCCCAATTGATGAGTAATACGGCAACGGAGCCTGCGATGATAAAACCGGTCAGCCCGAGTACGAATTTGAGAAGTTTGTATCCCACAAAACAGTAGATCAGACCCGCGGCCATGGATGCGCCTACGAGCATCTGCATTTGGACGAGCGTAAGGTTCGTCGTATCAATTCGAGCCATGAAATCCATACTGAATACTAAAAAGAAGAGTCGAAATCAGAGATCAGCGAATTCGAGCGTTCCTAATTTATCCCCGTACCAAAAGTTAAGTGCTTATAGTATATAGACTTAATAAATACACCGCTAGTTTCGTTGAACCCAAAGAATCGGGCGGTATATTGCAATAATTTGTATCTGTATGCGAAACTATCGGCTCTAACGCTATTTCTCTAGGGGTCCGTTTGGTTTAAAATTGATGCAGGGCTGCATTCTTGACCAATAACGCACGGCTGAATACTTCATATGTCTACATCAGAAATACATAGTGCCCGGACGGATCAACCGTGGCTGCGATGGTTCACTTATTTGCTCGCGCTGGCAACCTTGTTTCTCATTTTCATGGGGGGACAGGTCAAAAGCAACGATGCCGGATTGGCTGTGCCTGATTGGCCGACGACGTTCGGCGAAAACATGTTTACGTTTCACTATTCGAAATGGGTGGGGGGAATCATGCACGAACATACCCATCGTTTGGTTGCGTCCGCCATCGGTTTCTTAACGATCATTCTGGCCTGCTGGCTCTATATCAAAGAACCTCGAAAATGGGTACGAACTTTGGGATATTTTGCACTGGTAGCTGTAATCGCCCAGGGATTGTTGGGCGGCTTAACAGTCATATTGTTGCTACCGGCGTGGGTGTCTATCTCCCATGGGATTTTGGCCCAAACGTTTTTCTTGATGCTATTACTCCTAGCGTACACGCAATCGAAAGAGTGGACCCTTCGGCAAGAAAAAAAGGAGCAGGAACAATCGAACCCTTTAAGCAAAATTGCTTTTTTCATGTTGGCCGTCGTGTATCTTCAATTGTTTCTTGGCGCTTTGTTACGCCACACTGAATCGGGTCTGGCATTACCTGATTTTCCCATGATGGCTGGCCAATGGGTTCCTTTTTTTAACCAGGAATCTCTGAATTGGGTGAATGATTGGCGCTTTAATTTTACACTTGATACTGGACACATCTTGGAAGAAGTTACGCTTTCGCAATTGTGGATTCATTTTGTCCATCGACTTGGCGCGTGCGCGGTTTTAGCTACGTTGGTGTGGCTGGTTATAAAGGTTTTCAAAGCGCGGCAAGACGTTCCAACCGTATGGCGAACTTCTGTCGCGTTGAGTGGCATGATTGCTATTCAGATTTTTTTGGGCATCATCACGGTGATTTCTCATCGGGTGCCCATGATTACAAGTTTACATGTTGTTACCGGGGCAGCGACCTTGGGTGTTTGTTGGGTATTGGCGTTGCGAACTTGGCCAATTACCATTTGGGATGATTCAGCCGAATCTATCGAACCGTCTGCTTTGTCGACCGAATCCGTGTCGGAAGCATTCACAAAATAAGTAAAAGGAAATTTTCGTGAATAATTCAGTGCCGTTATCTTCGTACATCGAATTAACCAAACCCCGCATCGCGATGATGGTGGTGGTCACTGCTTCCATTGGATATTTTTTGGGAGCCAATGAAGCAGGGACGAATTTTGGTGTCTCTTATTATTTGATGGCCATGCTTGGAACGGGTTTAGCCGGTTGTGGCGCATCCGTGTTGAATCAGTATATTGAGAGGGACGTGGACGGCAAAATGAACCGTACCAAAGGGCGTCCACTACCGTCAGGGGTTATTTCTCCCGCCGCCGCATTATATTTAGGCGTGGCAATGGTTATGGGAGGTATGGCGCTTCTACTGATCAAAGTCAATCTTTGGACCGCGTTTCTGGTGTTGCAGAGCGCATTCTTGTACGTCCTGGTCTATACTCCGATGAAACGACTCACGTGGTGGAACACTTCAGTCGGCGCGATTCCGGGTGCGATGCCGATGCTAATCGGGTGGGCTGCAGCCACGAATTCGGTATCGTCCCCGGGGCCTTGGATTTTATTTGCGGTCCTCTACATTTGGCAACACCCCCATTTTTTTGCAATCGCTTGGATGTACCGGGAAGATTACGCACGTGGAAACCTCAAGATGCTTCCGGTGGTGAAGCCGGATGGAAAATCCATGTTTGCTCAAGTGATCGGATTTTCGGTCGTGATGCTTCCGGTATCCTTGTTACCGACGATTATCGGCATGTCCGGTTGGTTGTATTTCGGCGGCGCGTTGGCTTTGGGCGTCATGTTCCTCGCTTACAGTGTCGTTTTTAATAGGGAGCGAGATGAACGTTCCGCGCGCACGTTAATGAGAGCGTCTTTGATTTATCTGCCTTTGTTACTTATCGTGATTGCGCTTGATTCGGCAATCATCAATTAGTCTATAGTTGTATCATTCCAAAAACGTTCAGGGATCACTATGAATTCTCGTACTTATGCCGCGGTTATGACCGGCCTTTCTTTTGTCGGGTTAGCGGCCATTTTATATCTTATGTCATTGAAGTCCAACGAAAGATCGACGGTTTCGATAGAAACGACGATTCCGGTCCTGGGCAACTTGTCTGAATTCAATCTGACCGATCAAAATGCGGAAACGTTTGGGCTGTCCGATCTCGAAGGAAAATTCTGGCTTGCGGATTTTATTTTTACGTCTTGTCCAGGGATATGCAAGGACATGTCGGCCAATATGTCTGAGATAAGAAAAACGTTTCGTGATGAACCGCGCGTTAATTTTGTCTCGATTTCGGTCGACCCGGAAACGGACACACCGGAAGTGCTGAGCCAATATTCTAAGAAGTATGACGGCGGTGATCGGTGGCACTTTTTGACTGGAGATTCCGCAGCGATCCAGGCTCTGGCTACAAATGACTTTAAAGTAGGTAGTGGCGACGATCCGTTGGTTCATAGCCCTCATTTCGTGCTGGTTGATCCCGAAGGTCGAATTCGTGGATATTACAACGGTACCGAGCCGGATGAAATTGACGCGATTAAGGCCGATGTAAGGGCTTTACTGGCCGAATCGTTATAAATACTCTACCATTATCTAGATGCGCCCTATCATGGGTGAAGGTCCGTATGTCAAAGTCTTTCGTTTATAGCAGTCTTTTTTTTGTGCTCGTAGCGTTTACTGCTGCTGCTCAACCGGGGCGTGGGCCGTCCAAGGTGGCTGCCAGCGAGATCACGGAAGGGGTTCTTGCTCCTCAGACCGAAATGACAGGGACGATATATTTTAGTGAAGTGGCGGACGTTGCGTCCGAAGTGCGTGGTAAAGTCCGTACTGTACTGATTGAAGAGGGGCAGGTCGTGAATCAGGGCGATGTGTTGGTTCAACTCGACCAGACGCTGTTGAAGAAAGATCTGAAGGCGCACCGTGCAGTTCTCAAACGCAACAACATCCAGTTGATCGAATCTCAGGTGCGGTTAGACCGAATTAAGGGTTTGATAGAAGAAGGGATTTCGACGATTGAGCAATTCGATTCTACTCGTTATGAGGTTCAGGCGCTGGATTACGAAGTGGAGTCGACGATGGCGAATGTCGAACGGCTTGAGGAATTGCTGGAGAAACATATTATACGCGCACCTTTCGACGGCGTAGTGTTGGAGCGTTCAACGGATTTGGGCGAATGGGCCAGCGAGGGTGCAACGATTGCTGTGTTGGCGCGCAGTGGTGAATTTGATATCAAAGTGAACGTACCTGAACTGATGGTGCGATGGATAACGCCGAATTCGGAGGTCGAACTTTCCCAGGGCGAACGATCGAAAATAGGCAAGGTAGTTACGATCATTCCAAAAGGAGATGTGGCGACGCGTACATTTCCCGTGAAGATTCGGGTGTCCGGAGTGACGGATTGGCTTGAAGGTCTTTCGGCACAGGTAATGTTGCCGTCGGGCGCAAAGCAATCTTGTTTGATGATCCCCCGGGATGCGATCGTGCGGAATGGGACCAAGATGAGTGTCTTTGTCATACAGGACAATACGGCTCAGGAAGTCTCGATTCGGGTGTTGGGATATCAGGGGGAGTTGGCGGGCATCGTTGCGGACCGATTGCAGTTGGGTCAGCAGGTGGTTACGAAGGGCAATGAGCGATTGCGGTCGGGAACCGAAGTGATGGTGGTTGACGTTCAAGATAGAGAAATACGACCTATCGATTCGGACGATTAACGAACCTATGGATATTATCCGTTTCTCCATCGAAAAACCTGTTACGGTAATCGTCGGTGTAATCTTTGTTTTAATGTTCGGTATCGTTGCGTTCATCCAGTTGCCTTATCAACTTAGTCCCAATGTTTCTACTCCCACCATTACTGTTTCTACTCCTTGGCCAGGGGCAAGTCCTTATGAAATCGAACGGGATATCATTGAAGAACAGGAGAAGGTCCTCAAGGGACTCGCAGATCTGGACGTGATGGAGAGTACTTCGTCGAACGGTTCGGGGAATATCACATTGCGGTTTGAAGTGGGGACCGATATCGATGATGCCATGTTGCGGGTGTCCAACAAGTTGGACGAAGTGGCGTCTTACCCGGAAAACGTGGACCGGCCTATTCTGAGTGCCACGGGTGCGGAAGCGAGTCCGGTCATCTATTGTGTGTTGCGTACCGTGGAGGAAAATGAGCAGCACGTTTATACATATCGTGGTTATTTTGAAGAAGAAGTTCGTCAGTACCTGGAACGCATTGATGGTGTGGCGAATATGGTTGTGTACGGTGGTGTCGAGCGAGAAATGCACGTGGTGCTGGAACTCGACCGGTTGGCGGCTTATGGATTGACGATCCCGCAAGTGCTGAACGCATTGCGTGGAGAGAACGTGAATATTTCCGCGGGGAATATGGCAGATGGACGGCGTGATTTTCGAATTCGAACGTTGTCGGAATACAAATCGCCGGAAGATATCGCGCGGGTGTTGGTTATTTCTGACGGAATTCGGACGGTGCGTATCGGTGATATCGGGCATGTGAAATTTGGGTATTCGAAGTTACAGTCCCCCGGTTTACAGGACGGAACGCCCGGATTGACGATCGCCACGCAACCGGATGTGGATGCGAACCTCTTACAAATGACGGACGATGTCGAAGAAGCGGTCGCGATATTGAATGAGGGAAAACTTAAGCAAGCAGGTTTATACATTGAATGGGTTTACGATCAGCGCCCCTATATTCGAGGCGCTATTCAGCAACTTCGATTGAATATCGGCATTGGTGCCTGCTTGGCGATGATCGTATTAGTCGTATTCTTGCGTAGTCTTTCGGCCACGATTATTGTTGCGACATCTATTCCGATTAGTATCGTCGGTTCCTTTTTTGTGATGAATTTGTTTGGTACATCCTTAAACGTGATTAGCCTAGCCGGTATCGCTTTCGCGGTGGGGATGTTGGTAGATAACGCCATCGTCGTTTTGGAAAACATTGACCGTCATCGACGATTGGATAAGTCGGCTGTCGATGCGGCTTACGATGGAACCAAGGAAGTGTGGGGGGCGGTTTTGGCTTCGTCGCTGACCACGGTTGCTGTTTTTCTACCGATTATTTTTCTTGAACAGGAAGCGGGCATGTTGTTCCGCGATATTGCGATCGCTGTTACGGCTGCAGTTTCTTTTAGCCTGGTCGTGTCTATTACTGTCATCCCCATGTTTTTCAGGGAAATTTTTGAACATCCTTGGATTCATCGGATTGAGTCTAAGAGTACCGGAACTAGCATCATCAGCCGGACCGGAAATTTGATGAGTACGGTCATGATGTCGATCGTCGGTTTGGCTTTACGAAACGTCGGGACGCGGTTGGCGACGATTGGTGTGTTGGTGGGTGGAGCATTGTTTACGGCTCAGAACCTCGTGCCGAAAATGGAGTACTTGCCCGACGGAAATCGGGATCTCATTTTCAACATCATGATTCCGCCGCCGGGGCTGTCGTACGACGAGCGAATGAATATCGGGATGCAGCTTTACGAAAAACTTGACCCATACTATGGACCTGGAAACGACGAACATCCGGGCATACGGCAGGCGTTCTTTGCCGCACCCCCGGGCATGCTCATGATGGGCGTGATTAGTAATGATCAGGCTCGAACCAAAGAATTGGTCCCCATCTGTAGAGAAGTTACGAACAGTATTCCCGGCGTATTTGGGATTAGTAATCAATCGAGTATATTTGGTCGAGGCATCGGACGCGGACGAACTATCGATGTGAACTTGAGTGGAACGACCATCGATCAGCTGTTTGCTGAGGCGGGCGATATGATGGGCGCGATACGCGGAGCGATCGATGGCGTCCAAATGAGACCGGTTCCGTCCCTGGATATTATGTATCCCGAAGCGCGATTTGTACCCGACCAACAACGATTGCGCGCAATGGACATGACGGCTCAGGAGTTCGGGCTGGCATTGGACGTGTTGATGGATGGACGTAAGATCGCGGAGTTTAAGGAAGACGGTAAGAAGAAAATTGACTTGGTGGTGAAGACTTCGAATTCTGAATTTGGTTCCGCACGGGAATTGGAAGGGGCGCTGATACCCACGCCAACGGGTCAGTCTCTGCCGGTCCACAGCATGGCTTCCATGACGGAAACTACGGGGATTACGGCGATTCGCCACTTGGAACGAAATCGGACGGTATCGCTTCAGGTGACGCCGCCCTATGAATTGACCATACAGGAAACGATGGAGCTTATCGAAGGCGAGATTATTCCTTCGATGAGGGAACGAGGGAAGCTGACCGGTATCGAAACTTCTTTGACGGGGACGGCGGACAAGCTCACGCAAACCCGGACGGCGCTTCAATTGAATTTCCTCATGGCGGTAGCTATTACTTATTTGTTGATGTCGGCGCTATTCGGAAATTTCTTTTATCCGCTCATTATCATGCTGACGGTTCCTTTGGCTGGAGCTGGTGGTTTGGTCGGTCTGAAAATGATCAACGTATTCATGTCTCCCCAGCAGTTGGATATTTTGACGATGCTGGGCTTCATTATTCTAATTGGAGTGGTGGTGAATAACGCGATTCTGATTGTTCATCAATCATTGAACAATGTGCGCAACCATGGTATGCGTCGAAAGGAAGCGGTTCTGGAATCGGTACGTTCGCGTCTGCGACCGATTTATATGACGGCGGCCACATCCATCTTCGGCATGCTGCCCCTTGTCGTGTGGGAAGGGCCCGGTAGCGAGTTGTACCGTGGATTGGGTAGCGTTGTGTTAGGCGGGCTTGCTATATCGACGATTTTTACCGTATTTCTCATCCCATCGCTCCTCCTGTTCTTCATCGGTATGGAAAAGAAACCGCAACTGGCTGAGTAGTCCTGGTCGGCGACGTCATTCTTTCGGAGCTTTGTGCGAGTCGATGGGGATCTCGGAGAGTGCGATAATTTTTTGTGTGTTTAAAATGATCGTTGCATCGACTCCCGTGCGGTGTTTGTGGCTCCACCGATCTCGAGTTCGATAATGGCAATTGAACATTAGAACAAAACCGTCGTGCCGAGCGAAAAAATCTGAGACACGGACTCCACTATGGAGATCGGCTTCACCCGTTACTGCGCCGTCAGCCAAAATACACGACATTTGATGGCGAACCTGACTCCCCATGGATTTTGCCGAATCGAGTTCTTCCAGGTCCATGACAGCCATAAATGAAACGGCGGACTTTTTAAGGGCGAAGAAATCTAGGGGCTTCGCGCGACCTTCGAGGAACACGCTAGTCAATGTCAGGAACGGACTGCCCTTCGACACGTGGTCGATGAGGCGGACGTGGGCCGGCACGTGAATGTCGGCAGCGATCCATCCGATATCCGTGAACAGGCGAGCCGAGGCAATACGAATACCTCGATTCCTCGCCCGAATCCCCTCCGCATTCAATTCATCATCCATACGAACTCGTTTTTTTCTACGCACAATCACGCTCCTATGAAATCCAAGATTTCCTGTTCATATTGTTCCCATTGTAAACTCGACTTATTGAGTTTTAGCACGTCAATCTTTAGTTGATCAATGATGATTTGATTTGTGCGAACGATTTCTTCAAAGAAACAATGGAACCCCTCAACAGGGTCGTCCTTGTAGCGGATGCCGAAGGGAGAATCTTTAAACGTTTCTATTTGATTGCTGATCCAGGGATCGCCTCGTTCATTCAGGACGCGTTTCACTTCAGTACGCACATCGTCGCCATGGAAATAGATCAGTTTGGGGTCATGGTCGCCGACTTTCTTGATGATGGCCTCGATATGGCTCTGAATGGCCTCGATAGGGTAATCCAGAAACACCAGGACATTGGTTGTGTGTTGAAACAGAGAACCGTCCATGAGCCACGTCCGGTGGTTCTTGATTTTACCCTTGACGAACTCGTCCCACTTATTCAACACGCGATGACGAAATGCATCTCCATCGTTTTCCATCGCTCTCAAAACAAAGGGATTATCTTTGTCGACTTCCTTCAGAACCCGCGAACCGATGCCTTGGTCAGCCAGGAGCTGACCGACCCGTACGCCAGTGGTGGTTTTTCCTGAACCGGCTATGCCTTCAAAAAAAATGATGCTCATTTCGCGTTCCCGAACAAATAGTCTCAGAACGTAATGTAGCAATCACGCCTCGCGGCAGCAAATATTTCGATGGGCTCCGGCGCTGCTTGATGTCCGCGAACTCTTCTGGAAGAAACCAATTGGTCTGAAAACGGTAAATGATATTGGTCGGTTATGTTTAATTTATAGAACAAGTGATATTGACGATCGCTAGCCAAGCAGTTTGCCAGGAGAAAAACTACATGGTAGTATGGCCGGAATCATAGTTTTCTATAGAGAAACAGTTAAATGGATCACGGTCACTACAGGTTGTACGATTCATGGCATTCGAAACTACACGTTGGAGCATGGTGCTCGCCACACAAGGCGACGGGAACGAAGCTCGGTCGGCCCTTTCGGCCCTTTGTGTCGCCTATTGGCGGCCCGTGTACTCGTATATCCGCGGCAAAGGGAACTCCGCCGATGATTCCAAGGATCTGACGCAGGAATTTTTTCTCAAAATTCTTGACTCGAATTATCTGGCGACGGTGCAGCAGGAAAAAGGCAAGTTTCGAACGTACCTTATCGTAGCCATCAATCACTTTCTGGCTAATGAATGGGACAAGAAAAAAGCTATCAAACGGGGTGGCAAAAACGAGTTCATTCCTTTTGAAGAAATCGAACAATTTGAAAAAAGCGGCCGAAATGCTCAAAGTGGAGTGAGTCCGGAATTGATTTATGAGCGGCAATGGGCGTTGTCACTGCTGGAAGCGGCCCTGGCCCAACTGGAATCCGAACAAGATACAGAAGAAAAAAGGACCCGTTTCGAACATTTACGTCCCTATCTGACGACTGATGAACTTCGTTTGCCCTATGAAAAATTGGCCGAAGAAATGGGGATGAAAGCGGGCGCCATTAAGACAGCGGTCCATCGAATCCGAAAACAATTCGGCGTAGCCATCCGCGAACAAGTCGCCGAATCCATTTCCGACGACACGGACGTGGAAGCAGAGATCGCATATTTGATGGAGGCGTTGAGCAAGTAGGGACGAACTTAAGGTTTCTCGGTGGTCCAGCAAAGGGTTAACGGCTGAAGGTCATGACCGTAGCATGTACCATTCTTCGAATATCACTTTCGACCGTCGTTGCGGCTTGGTCGACCGCGCCGTTATTATCAGCGATGCGTTGGAATAAATCATCGCAACCCAAACGCCTTTGACTTTCTTGTGCCATTCTTAACCAAAAGTGGGTTCGTTTCAAGGCCTTGTCGATCAGTCCATTTTCGATCAATGCGTGGCCGACGTTGGCTTCCCTGACGGCATTCGGAGGATGGGCATAGGAGTCGAGGCCGGTTTCCTTCAATGAGACGAGCAACAGGTTTTCGTCGCCGGTGATCAAGTCTTCCTGCCAATCGACCATATCGTCTGCCCATTGTAGCGCGGTGACGAGAGAATCGTAGGCATTTTTCATTGCCCGTCGTCGTTTCGGTGAAATACCGAGGCGTTCTGAAAAGAAACTGGTGGCAATAAAGCCATACCCGGCGCGGCCTGCCGCCACGTTCATTTCGCGACGCGGCGTCAATGTTGAAACGGAACCATCTAGGTAGGGAGTCAATTGCGCGTCCCGATAATCAGCCAGTAACCCATTGATTCGTTGTTGAAATCGGTCGTAATCGCGGGTGCGCTGGGGTTCTTTTTCGCTTTGCGAAGAAGCATGTACGGCCAGTGAAGCACGCCAGACGTGCTCTATCCCAGCCAACTTGATCTCTTCTACCAGCTGGACATCATTCTCGGTAAATGAAACTTGTCCATCCAATTGGCGGTCGTACAAAAAACCATAAAGAATGAACGCGAGATGGCCAATCGAAATTTCATCCAAACATTCCTCCGAAACGTCGAATGGTGCAAACTGCATCCTCGGATATTTTAGCGTCAGCTCAGAAAATCGGTAACTGCCGTCATCACGGGTAAGGCCGGCTCGTTCGAGCAAGTGATGGAGTTTTTGACGTTTTTCAATTGTCAGTAATGGGTCCAGCGCTGCGAACTGTCGAACTCTACTGGCGTCGACGGATTTGGCTCGGCTCATGAATTATTCCACCAGAACACTGCGGCCATGCTTACGGGAGATTTCATGGAACGTCCTTAAATTGCATTCAAGATCAGATTTCTCAAGTTCGGCATCACACCCATGTCAACCGTACAAGATTCATCTGGACACGTATTGTGTATCGGATCAGAAAGAAGTGATCGCATTTTTGCGGGACAGAGTCGCTCTTTGTGTTTCGCCTCGTACGCGCCTTGGAGGCTCAAGGCGCAGCCGGCAACGATGGCGGCTGCACTGGAAGTGCCGTCAAAAATACAGTAGGAACTCGTGTCGCCTTCGTTATAGGAGACGGCCGTATACACTTCTTCACCCCACGCAAAACAATTCACGCGCGAACCAAAATTTGAGCCGGTATGACGACAATACTCTCCATATGCATTGGATGCGGCAACGATTATGGCGCCGGAGTCACACGCATGGATGTGGGGATAGCCCTTCAGATTCTGGCTGCCATTTCCGGCCGCCTCGACGACGATTACACCCAAGTCAACGATATTGCGAATTGCGGTTCTGACCGATAAATAGTCTTCGAATGGCAATTTTTTTTGGCTCAATCTGCGCGACTCGAGTTCAATTAGCAGGATATCTCCCTTCTCTAATCTGCCCGCTAAATCGACTATCGGTTTAGCCTTTTTTAAGGAATCCGGATACATGGATGTAACTCCGGAATCTAAATCGATATCTGGAGCTATTCCTTTTGATGCCCCTTTTCCTGCGCAGATCCCTAATACGGCTGTTCCATGAGGTCGTTTAATTTCCTTAACTCCACCGCAAAACGGTTTTGTGATACCCAAGTGTTTGAACGAATCGTGATCGAGCGTCCAACCAGTTTCGTAATCGACCAAGGTCTGGTTCGCCCCGCGACCACCGGGAATGGACCACGCAAATTTTGCTTCCACGCCGCCCGGTGCCTCACCTAAGTATTTCTGATTTTTCTGCTGTGCCGTTACAATTGGGCAGTCATTTATTTCTTCATCGTCAGAGAGAAAAGATTCCATATCTACTTCCTCAACCAACTCCCAATCTGCGAGCATTTCTGCGATAGCATTCGCTTCGGATTCGTCGTAGCCTCGAATTGAAAACAACGAAGTAAAGGTTCCGATTCGACTTTTTGCATCTGGGTTCAGGTCAGCGGCACGCTTTTCCAGATTCAATAGCTCAACCGCGGTCTGTTCCTTGAACAACCGTTCGACTGAGAGGTCGCCAAATTTGGTACAGAGCAATCGCCAAAAATCGCTCTTAAATTCCTTTAGTTTGAGATGAAGGTTATCTTCGTATTGCCAGTCGGGATTCGTACGAAACCGCACAACGACGTTCGTTGACGAGTCGCTGATCGAACTTTTCTTCATAGAGTGCCTCGCGGAGTCCTATTCATTAATAAAAGTCATGATTGTCTGGACTGCCATAGTCGAGTTCGTTATACAGCCAATAGTGCATCAAACATTCAATTTTTTCGTATTCAATCTCGCTTACGCCGCCACAAGTAGTTCCACCCGTTTGATGAACTTCATAGATCCATGCTACGAATTTTTCGACGCCTTCTTCCATCGAGAGAACGTGCTGGTAGTCCATACGGGTTTTCATGCCCTCGTAAAGAAGGTTGTCATCACCAAACAATTCAAGCTGCTCTGTTTGATCGCTGACTTTCGCAAGAGTCTCATCGATACGTGACGGATGAAACCTTTTCGGAGCCAACCCTTTATGGTCTCTTTCCGGAATCCGACTTAAACTGTTTATTTCACCGACGCGATCGGTGAGCGGAGCCGGGTTGGCAGCATTGGTTTTCTTGAAACTATCCGCATTTGTTCCAATGAGCCATTCGGAGTGTTTTTGAGAGGGTTTTTGGAATCCAGGTAAAGTACGTTGTTCTAAGTCCCGGTCCAAATCGTCGATAATGTCCGGGTTTGAAATGATTTTCCAAGGTACGTTGCTCGTAGGTGTCCCGCTTTTCAAATTCAAGATATCCGTGCTTGTCGCCGGATCAGGTACGTTGCCCTTTATAGCATATTCCTCGTGAGTGTTGGCTGTAGGAAAAACGATCAGGTATCGGCCTTTGAGCTCGTTTTCTTTCCAATGTCCATTCGTTACTGTAAATGTTTTATTGCTCCCCTGGGCTGTCGAATCCGCAACTACTTCGGCGATAATGTCATAGGTCCATATGTCAGTTTTAGGTTTTACCTGCAAGGTCCAATTGCCATCACTTCCGGCGACTTCGAATCTCGTGTTCAATATGCGTTCGAGGAGCCTTCTTTGAAAATTCTTTGGTTTCTTCATTAGTGCCATTGTCGTTCTCCTGTTTGACTATTTTTCGCAGTTATTGATTTATTAAAAACGCGAACCGCTGTCTATCAAGCATCTACGTGTTGACTCGCTTGGTCCAACGCATCGATCAAGATATCATACGATCCGAATCGTGCGTCAGGATCCTTGGCGAGCATGCGTTTTATGAGGGTATTTATGGGTTGACGGATATCTTTCCGTCGTACGCGGACGTCGGGGACCGCTTTGTGGATGTGTTGGTATAGGACGGCATCGAATTTTTCGGCGGTGAAGGGGCAATGGCCGGTCAGTAGGTGGTAGAGGGTGATGCCGAGGGCGTATTGATCGGAGCGCCAGTGGGCACGCTCACCCGTGGCAATTTCGGGGCTTATGTATTCGGGGGTGCCGAAAATCTCTCCGGCGGTGGTTAATGAGGGCATATCTTCCAGCAACGCAAGGCCGAAATCGCCTACTTTTACCGTGCCGTCATCGCCAATAAATAGGTTGCGAGGTTTGATATCGCGATGGACGATGTTTTGTTCCAGCGCCGCCTTGAGGCCTTTTGCTGTATCCACGATCACTTTGAGGGCTTCAACTTCGTCCATCCCAGCGCGGCCTACGAGTAGTTGGTCGACGGAACCTTGCTCGAAATACTCCATCACAATGTACGGTTCACTCCCGTACCAATCGACTTCCAAGACTTTTACGACGTTAGGGTGATCGACTCGCTGGATCGCAGATGCTTCTCGATGAAAACGTTCCATTTGTCTTGGGCTCGATTGCACCATCCGGTTGGCAAATTTCAATGCAACATGGTGTTCGTCTGTGTGGCCAAGCAACACGTGTGACATTCCGCCCTGACCCAAGACTCCGTCAATCTCGTAGGGCCCAATCGTCTCCGGATAAAAGGGAATCATATCCACGATTCTTTTTCCAACCATCGATTCCGGGCGGTCCCACGTATCGGCGATACGGAGTGCGATTTGATCGGCGATCCGCATGAGGGAACGAAGTTCTGCGCCTGTATAGTTCTTGTTGCGCTTTTTGGCTCCTAGCGCGATGGCCCCAACAACCCGATCTCTTCCCACGAGCGGTAAAAGGACCTCGGCATCTAGACTACTGATTCCATCTATGAGCGAATCACGATGATCTTGGTAGTTATCGTTTTCTAGTAGATCGTCTCTAAAAATGGGTTGACGTGCGACCTCCAAAACCTTCAGGAGCAGCGTACATCGAGCGATCGTTTGGCCGGATCGCGCTGATGGGCGAACTGCAGAAATGGACCAGCCGCCTCGGTTTTCGAAATGGGTCAACATGAGGATGCTCTGGGAACCCGTAATCTGAACCAAATGTTCGACGGCATATTGACAATATTCCAGCGGTGCTGCATGGGAATCCACCTTTTCCAGATCGGATATAAAGGTTTCATATTCCTTGGGTACCTGGCTCATTCGAGAGTCCAGTAATTTGCGCGCGCGGCTATGAACTGGGAATGCGACGAAAACGATACTTGCGACAAGGGAAGCACGAACCCAACCGTATTCGGCGCCCAATTTTTCGTCAACGAACGGAGTAACAAAACCGGCGAAAGCGGCGTAACTGGCAGAAATCCCAATTAACAACAATGAATACAAAACACCTTCCCGAACCAATTCGTTCAGATTTAGTAAGTTGTGGCGAACGATAGCGTACAAGATGATTACCGGAAAGAGTAAAACGGTAATTTCGGCGAAAAATGCGTAGTTGTGTGGATCAAAGAAAAAGCGAACAGCCGTATGGATACCCAGGGGAAGAAATCCGGCCAGGATCCCTAGTCTGATGACATTGGCTCTTTGCTTATCGGTGGGATTCAGATTGCGACCTCGAAGTCCCAGGAAAAAGTCTACCGAAACCGAAATGATTATGAACGCCAACATCAAGCACGCCCAAACAAGGAATACCCATCTCGTCATGAACCCTAACGCGGCGGCGCGCCAGTCGATGACCATGTTTGTAATGAGTAGGACCAATGCTATGACCGCAGCTCCGACCATCCATCGCGGGAGCGCACGAAAACGAGATCGCAGTGGGGTAAACGTGAACAGGAATAAGATCGACGGTACAATAATAAACGCCTGTAGCGACATATAAACCATTCTTTCCACGAAGAGTTTGTTGTACATCGGTATGGCCCGGCTGAACCACCACACGGATAAGTACAGACAAAAAATGAGGAATGTCTGTGCGCTACGGCTGGCGGGGCGTAATCCGAATCCCGTGATTCCAACCACACCGAGAGCAATCCCGGCTGCGTAGCGCCCCCAATAGAGACTCCATGGGAATCTTTGGACCACGAATTCTACCCCTGTGGGGTTGCCGTTGGAATCGCCCAGTGAAAAACGGGTTCTCAACCCCACGAGATCTTCAGCGACCAATCCTTTTTCTACTATTTCTTCGAGCTTCATTCCGTTCACAGCAACGATTTTTTCATTTAAGCCCAACGGAAGTTGGGGGAAGGAGTCACCGGGTTCCAATGTTAACTCTCCGGGCGGCTCAACATGAAAAGCTAGAGTGGGAGAAAACGGTAGCCATGTAACTTTGTTGGACTCCCCGTTAGGCCTTTCGAACACCATCTCGAATCTACCTAGGGCGTCAGGTACGAGGGCCTTGTTAACATCAGCAAATTCGTTGACGGGTACACCATTGACTTCCGTTAATTGTGAATCCGGTTGCACGCCATAATCGTCCAAATCGAAGATTACATGTAGCCCGCGGTCGATCAGTAATGACGGTTTAGGATGAGTTTGGCTCCACGCGATACGTCCGAGCGTATACACCGTTAAAACAATGAAGAGGATTATGAAAGGCCAGTGTCCGAACCGGCTAATCGGCCACAAAATACTGGACGACCGTGGACGGCGGGTCGAAAATTCGTGGGGACCGACCAACATTTTGACCGTCGCTTCGGTTTCAATTTCTTGATCGCTCGCAAGGGCAAGGCTGAATGCACAGGCCGGGCAAATGCCTGGTGGCGCGTCTGGCGGTAAGGGTTGACCGCATTCGGTGCATTTTAATTCGTCCGTGTCCACAAGCCTCACGTGAGTTTATTTTGATTTCTATTCCGAATAACTAAACGTCGCTGGTAGCGAGTATTGATTTTGAAGCCGCCAATGGATATCCATTAGTAGATCCATAAAAAAGAATATTACTTTTGTCTTTCGGATTAGTTTCAGTCGTGTTTTTCGTATTATTGTCGGATCGAAAAAATACTACCATCTTTTGTATGCTTCTACAAGAATTCCAGAACTTTTGATGCGTTGGTCAAGATTGCCTACTTCATCATTGATTAATACGCCTGCGCAGATGCCATTCAGGTCGATAAACCACTTTCCCGAATAGACTGGGCATGGGTGTCGTTTTCGTAAGCCACATCTCATAATGTTCGAAACGGACGTACCACCAACACACGAAACGACTTCGAGTCGTAATCCTCTCGAATTTGGATGTTTCGGGCGTCAAACCCGGATTCCAAGGTATGGCATGCATTTTAACGGTCGATTGATCCACGAATGAATCTCCCCATGGATAATTGGAGAATTCTCAACTAATTGCATCGAAATTTCGATTCCATGTTCTAAATTCAAAACTCTACTCCGGCTACCGCAAGATTTTTGGACGAAGAACTAGCGATAATCGAAATCTATTTCCTGATTCAATAAACAGTGATCGGCACGAATGGTTACAGGAATTCCGTATTCCGAAGAGCGCCGTTTTTCGACTGAAAGCGTGCGAAATAGGACGCGAAAATCTTATTTCTCGGGTTAATGCCAAAAAAAAAGAGGCCGAACCAGTTTGGTTCAGCCTCTTTTGGAGTTACTTTTCTTGCCGACTAGAATATTCCGCGGGTGTCCCGTGCGTTGAGAGGCATGCGGTCCAGGGGTACTTGGACGTTCAGGCCGAGGAGTTCGTCGCCTGAAAGGTTGGTTAAGTTTTGAACTGTTTCGAGGAAGCGGTTGCATTCTTCGGGGGTGATGATGTCTTCCGTCAGCGTTTTGAACTTTTGGATGTAGTTTTCGCGTTGGAAGGGGCGGGCGCCGTCGGAGTGGGCGTTGGCCAATGCCTGTTCGTCTTCGAGGGTTTCGCCGTTTTTGAATTTAATGACGATGCGTGCGCCGAAGGCTTTCCGCTTTGGATCGGAGCTATGGTACCGTTCGGTCCATTCTGGTTCTTCGACGGTGGAGACTTTCTTCCACAATTCAACGGTGTCGGCACGCTGCGCGCGTTCTGGTGTGTAGCTGTTCACGTGGTGCCACGAACCGTCCTGCAGAGCGACGGTGAAAATGTACATGATGCTGTGGTCCAGCGTTTCGCGACTGGCGTGGGGGTCGAATTTCTGAGGGTCGTTAGCTCCGGTACCGATCACGTAGTGCGTGTGGTGACTGGTGTGAAGCACGATGCTTTCGATGTCGTCGAAATTTGAAATACTTTCGCGCATGCGGAATGCCAGGTCGATAAGGGCTTGCGCCTGGTATTCTGCGGAGTGTTCTTTCGTGTAGGTTTCGAGGATGGCGCGTTTGGATTCGCCGGCTTCCGGAAGCGGTACTTCGTAACTTCCGTCGGGGCCGTCGAGCATCCAGGCGATAACGCTGTCTTCACCTTCGTAAATCGGGGACGGTGCTTTCTCACCGCGCATGCAACGGTCAACGGCTTCGATAGCGAGTTTCCCGGAGTGGGCGGGCACATAGGCTTTCCAGCTGGAGATTTCGCCTTTGCGGGATTGCCGGGTGGAGAAGGATACATGGACGGCCTGGTTGACTGCCTGGAAAATCGTGTCAGTGTCGAGACCGAGTAGCGTTCCGGTACCGGCGGCTTGTCCGGGGCACATGTGGGCGCAATGGTCTTTTTTAAACTTGTGGAGGCAGATTCCTTTTACGAGGTTTACCTGAGTTTCGTATCCGACCAGGATTCCCTTGAGGAGTTCCTTACCGGATTTTCCCATTTGTTGGGCGACTGCGAGAATGGGGGGGATGTTGTCGCCGGGGTGGGAGTATTCTGCAGCGAGGTAGGTGTCGTGAAAATCGAGCTCGCGGACGCCGGTGCCGTTGGCCCATGCGGCCCAGGTGGCTTCGAATAACTGATCGTTGGGCATGCCAAATACGGTAGCGCCGGGGCTGCGCGGATGGGCGAGAGCCTGGCTGCGCGCGTTGGCTACGGGGGTACGATTCACCGATGCGATTGCGACGGACGCGTTGTCGATCATGCGATTGATGACCATGTCCTGGGCGTCGGCGTCGATTGGCGCGTCGTCGGTCGCCATTTGCGCGATTTTATAGGCGAACTGGTCTTCTTTAGCGAGATTATCCTTGGAAGGGTGTACTTTGATTGTGTGTGTCTTCACGATTATTTCCTTTGTTTGAAGGGTATTTCAGAGAAAATGAAGGCAATATAATACCGTAATTTGGGGGCGCTTGTCACTTTACAACAATATTGGCAACAGACGAAGTGTGTGTTACCCTAAAATAAGTTGGTATTCACGTTGAGGGGGTAGTATGGCAACGATACGGATAGCGGGTATACAAATGGAAGTTTCCGATCGCATCGGAAATAATGAATCGAAAATCATTAAATACATCGAGCAAACCGACGCCGATTATCTGGTATTTCCGGAAATGGCGCTCACGGGGTATCACCAGGACTTTGCGAGTCAGTCGGCGGTGCGCGCGTGGGATAAAATTGCGACGGCGTGTCGGCAAAACTACAGCACCGTTATTCTGGGGACGGGGGCGATTATCGATGAAAGTTCCCATATTCAGGTTCGTGTGATTGGGAACGATGGGTCGTTGGTCGGCACGCATGAAAAGTTGATTCCGACCGAAGACGACAGGAAATTCTGTAAACCAGGGGAAGAACTTCGTACGTTTTCCTACGAGGGCATGCGCTTCGGGTGTTTGAGCGGCAATGAATTCTGGATGGCGCCGGGGTTCGGATCCTATCCGGATCGAAGGCTCAGTTTTCAATTAGGCGAGCATGGCGCGCAGGTGATTTTTCATTGCATCCATTCAGGAGCGGATCCCAGTTACGAGGCCTATTATGATTCGAATTTACGGCTCCGAGCACGCGAATCTGGAAGCTATGTGGTTACGGCGAATGCAGCTTCGAACGGCAGTCCGATCAACGCACGTTCCGGGGTTGTTTCACCTAAGGGTGAGTGGTTGATATCTGCGGCGACGACCGGCGAGCAGGTTTATCATATCGACATCGATTTGGACTGACGGAAGCGTTAGGAAATGTTCCCGGTGTGAGGATTGTAAATCCACTCCTGGTCCGGGTGGGGATAATCGGGGATTGTCCCACCGAAAAAGTCTTCCAATTCGTCGAGAGTGTCGGGATATCGTTCTCTTTCTTCCTTAAATCTGAAGAGTTCCCTGTCGAGCGATACGATCATGCCCACTCGAAGGTTTTCTTGGATTACTGAGTGGTAGACGGTACCGTCATGAAGGTAGTAGGCGCCGATTTTCGGTTCGGCCGGGACCGAGGCCAATAGGCCGGATGCGACCAGTTGTTCCAAATCCACCGGTGCGCGTCCGGTTTGAATGATGTAATTTTCGACCATTTCGTTCATCCGACGGATGTTTTCATTTGCAACTACGTTGTCCAGATTCGTTTGGGCTAATTTACGAAGAAAAGGATCCGTTTCATTGTCGAGCACGTCTTTCCAAATGGCATAGGCTTCCCCAGCCAAATTGTTGTCTTCCAATACCCTGTTCGCCCATTTGAAGAATCGTTTTCGATATTCGGGTTTGTGTCTTGCCCCGGCCATGCGAATATAGTGACTCAGTGCGACCGGAGCATCTGGATCGTCCTTACGGTTCAGTAAATATACTTTCGCAATTTCATACGGGATTTCGTGGGAGCTCGGAATTTGGACCATGCCTTTTTTTAGGTAAGCGATGGCTTTTTCATCGGAACCAATACTGGCCATGAATGTGCCGCCTTTGACCCAAGCATCTTCAAAATTGGGGTCCAGCACCGTGACGGTCGTACACATTTGGTCGAGCCATGTGAATTTGTGTTCTTTGCTATGAAACTCCTGCGACATGTACTGAATGGTTCTGAGCCACAAAACATCGGCGACAACGTTGTTCATACCAGCCGTAAAATGTTTCATCAATTTGTTATTAGGAAGGTAGAGGAGTTCCTCGTCTGAAACGTTTGCTTGGGCGGCGTCTATCCGTCCCTGGGAGTACCAGATGGACGTGAAGCAAAACCCCACGACAACCAAAAAGAGTATGAGTTTGTGCACGAACTGTTTGAACGCCCCGGCCGATTCCATGATCTAAACGTCCTTGTCCTGAAATGCTATGGACGCGATGAATAGTAAGACTGTGGTGTAGATCAACCCGTAGGTCATCGTCCAGAGAACATAAGAGTGAGGAACGGCGACGCCATTTGCATACTCCTGCCAAATATCGAAATTGGACAAATTCGGGAGGAGATGATAGGTGAATTCCATCGCGGCCTTAAGAAAAGTGCCGTCAAAATGGGGAGGTAAGTCGACAAGAATACCCGTTGCATGGCCTGCTAAATAAGTAGAAATGACGACGATAGCGCCGAGAATCGGCGATGCTACACTCGACATCAATACGGAGAAGGCGGTCACCAGTAATAGTTTGAAATAAATCAGGACAACGGCTTCGACATACATGAAGGAGATTTCGCCGCCCATCGTCATAATGTATCCGGCGGAGAAAACGGCCATGATTGCCGTTACCGTCAGGATGAGAAAGGCCAATCCCAAATATTTACCCAATATGAACTCGTACCGATGAATGGGGCGACTCAAGATCGTGTAGATGGTACGTTTGTCGACTTCTTTATAAACGAGATTCGTGCCGACGAAAATGGCGATTAGAGCGCCGAACAACGAGATTGCCGCCAGTGAAATGTCCATGATGATTTTCATGTCCTGGCCGACACTGATGTAGCCCAACGCTTTTGAAGCCAGGATGGTAGCGCCCGCAAAAAATAGGAGCACGTACATGATTTTGTCGCGGATGGCTTCGCGATACGTGTTCGAAGCGATGGCCAACATTTTCATGCTTCCACCTCCTGCGGATTCTGTTCCCGAACAAAGAAATCTTCCAAGGTTTCCTTGATAGGGGTCATTTCCAGCAGTTCTCCTGAGCCTTCGTATACTTTTCTGGCCGCTTCATTGGCGGTATCCATATTCTCCAAATAAAAGTGCACTCCTTCCCCGGAAGTACGAATTTGGATGGCGAGATTTTCGATTTCTTTGTGAGTGGATTCAGAGAGCGAACGGGCGATAAGTTCAACCTTGTCCACTTTGCGTGATAGGAGTTCGCTCAACGAACCTTGAGTGCGTAGTTTACCGTCAACAAGCATACCCACACGATCGCAGATTTGTTCTACGTCGCCAAGAATATGGGAGCTGAAGAAGACGGTTTTCTTTTCGCTCCGCATTCTTAAAATGATGTCGCGAATTCGGTGACGGCCCATGGGGTCCAAACCAGACATGGGTTCATCCAATATCAGAACGCTGGGGTTACTGACTAATGCGACGGCAAATCCGAGACGTTGGCGCATCCCCTTAGAAAAACCCCGAACCCGTTGATCGGCGATCGAACGCAGATCCAATAGCTCAGAAAGGTAGCCCCATTGGCGGGCGCGTTCCTTGGGCGATTGCTCTTCCAATTTTCCGTAGAACTGAATCGTTTCCTTGGGCGTCAGATACTCGTAAAAATATGGATTTTCCGGCAAATATCCGATTTGGCTTCGCGATTCACGATCACGCACGGATTGTCCGTGGATGGTTGCGGAGCCACGGGTTTGTTTGATTAACCCACACAAAATCTTGATTGTGGTGGTCTTACCGGCACCGTTTTTACCTAAGAATCCGAATACCTCGTTATCTTCAATCGTCAGGTCCAAAGAGTCCAAAGTGGGCTTGGCTTTCAAGCCAAAATGTGTACGATACACTTTGGTCAGTTGTTTAATTTCAATCGCTGACATGATCTCGCTTCCTGCTCTTAACTATTTATTTTATAAACACTTACACACTCAAAGCAGCGGACAGGATGTGGTCATTTCCCCTCTGCTTAAAAAATATACCACATAATTCTGATTTTGGCATGTTTATAAGGGTTTTTTGGCCATCTTTTGCTAAACTAAGGTTTAATTTCGTTGACTGATGACGCCGATTTCCTGTAGAGTTTCGGCTTCCGAATTTCCAAGGGGGATTACATGAGCGCGTTTGGTAAAGAGATTCCCAAAGAAGCGATCTGCATATTTGAAGAGAGCCTGTCCAAGCACGACGTCTTGGAAGCCATGATAGATGCCATCGAAAGAACCGGTGTAGTCAGCAAACGGGAAAGTTTTCAAAAAGCCTTGTTTGAACGTGAATCCATTCGTAGTACCGGGTTCAAAGGTGTGGCGATTCCCCACGTACGCGTCGACGAGATTACCGAGCCGATGGTTGGAGTAGGTATAAGTAAGGCGGGAGTCGAATTCGATTCTCTCGATAACGAACTCGTCAATATTATTGTTCTTTTCGCGATGCCATCAGGATCGGATAAAGAATATCTGAGTTTTCTGGCGAAGGTGATGATGTCGCTTCGCACGGGCGGATTTTGCGAAAAACTGCTGGAATGTAATTCGCCTGAAGATGTACTCGCGGTCTTAGAGCAATAGCCACCGATTTCTATACTAACCCTCGATATTGGCTTCGTATACTTCCTGTAATATCGGTTCGATCCCATAGGTAATACCCCATTCGGGATATTGGGATTTAAACTTTTCCAGACTCCCAACCCACCAGATATGGTCTCCGACCCGATTTTCGTCGCGGTAGACGGTGTTCATTTTCTTTCCGGAAATACTTTCACTAATGGCAATGGCCTCCTGCATCGACACGTTACTTTCGCGCCCTCCTCCGATGTTGTACACTTCGGCGATGCGTGGATTTTGATAGAAATGCCAGAAGGCCTGAATCAGATCGTAGCTGTGAATATTGTCCCGAACTTGTTTTCCTTTATAGCCGAATATTTGATATTCCGTGCCGTTCACACAGCATTGCATCAGGTAGGCGAGGAACCCATGGAGTTCGGCGGGGGAATGTCCGGGACCGGTGAGGCACCCACCCCGGAAACAAGCAGTCGAGATATCAAAGTAACGTCCGTATTCCTGGACCATCACATCGGCCGCGACTTTCGATGCGCCGAACACTGAATGTGTGCACTGGTCGATAGACATATTTTCGGCAATACCGGAATGCCATTCGTGATTCTCATCCAATTCCCATCTCGTATCGAGTTCGATGAGCGGCAGCGAGTTGGGGCGATCTCCGTATACTTTGTTTGTGGATGTAAATATAAAAACGGCTTTTGGACAATGCTCCCGAGTCGCCTGAAGCATGTTGAGGGTACCAACGGCATTGACGCCGAAGTCGGTATGGGGATCTCGCGCAGCCCAATCATGGGAGGGTTGAGCGGCTGTGTGAATTATTAGTTTGATGTCGGATTGATATTCCTTGAAAAGATCTTCCAGTGCCGAGGCGTCTCGAATGTCGATGGTGTGATGAACGTAATTGGGAATCGTTTCTTTCAGTTTATCGATCGACCAAGAGGTCGAGGCATCATCGCCAAAAAATGATTTTCGCATGTCATTGTCGATACCGACAACGGTGAAACCCTTTTCGCTGAAAAAACGAACAGCTTCGGCGCCTATGAGTCCGCCGGAGCCGGAAATCAGTGCTATATTCACGTAACAACCTTCCCTTTAGTCTGGAAACATTGCTAACATATTCAGCTTCCCAGTAATTACATACATTACCATAAAACAAGGCAAAACATGAACGCAGCAGAATTTACGAGAGACAGTATTCAAAAATTTGGCGAATATACCGCCTTTCAATATCAGGGACGTGAATGGAGTAATATCGAACACGACGCCTATGCATCGAGGCTCGCTACGGTGCTGTTGGAACATGGAGTCGTACGCGGTGACCGGGTACCGGTAGTGATGGCAAATTGCCCCGAAGTGTTGGCATGCTTCCAGGCGATTTGGAAAATTGGCGCGGTTATCGTTCCGACTACACCCCAATTGGGTATTCGTGAAGTCGGATATGTATTGGATCACTCCGACGCGAAATTGGTGTTGACCTCAGGTGATTTGGCCACACGGATCACCGAGGCCGCCGAACTGGCCACGAAAATTGAACAGGTTTTGACGTTGGGATCGAACAAGATTGATACCGCGACGGATATCACGAGCGAAGTCGATGCCGCCGAAATTTACAAGGGCCTAATGGAAACCGCCGATGACGAAATGGCGTTCCTTCTTTATACTTCGGGCACGACGGGCCATCCCAAGGGGGTCATGTTGTCACACAAGAACATCATGTCCAATCACTTGTCGGTGGCGAAGTTTGAGCGGCTCAACGTACGTTCTCAAACCATTCTTCCCTTGCCCTTGAGTCATTCCTTTGGCGTTTTGATGATGAATCTATGTTCGATTCTCGCGTGCAGCGCAACGGTATTGCCGAAGTTTGACGCGGAAGAACTGCTTCAGGGAGTCGCGCAATATGGTGCCGATAGATTTTCTTTGGTGCCCACAATGCTGGTGCGGCTGATGGAGCTGCCCAACCGGCATGATTATGATACGTCGAGTATCGAAATCGTCAGTTCCGGCGGCGCAATATTGCCGAACGAAGTGCGAATCGCATTTGAAAAAGAGTTCAATTGTAAAGTGCTGGATGGATATGGCTTGTCGGAATGCGCTCCGACGGCATGTTCCCATCCGTCGTGGGAATCGATTCGGCCCGGGTCCATCGGAAAGGCTATCGATGGCGTGACGATCTCGATTCAGGACGAGAAAGGAAATCAGCTGCCTCCCAACACTCCCGGCGAAATCTGTATCAAGGGGCCCAATGTGATGGCGGGCTATTGGAAGAACCCCGAAGCGACGGCAGAAGCCTTACGCGGCGGCTGGCTCCATTCGGGTGATGTCGGAAAAATGGACGATGACGGCTACTTCTTTTTGACCGACCGTATGAAGGATCTGATTATCAAAGGCGGCGAAAATATTTCTCCACGCGAAATCGAAGACGGGTTCTATGAACATCCAGCGATAGCGGAAGCGTGTTGCATAGGCGTTCCGGATAACACCTATGGAGAAAACATTGTAGCCGTGGTAGCATTGAAAGCAGGTGAGGTCGCCACGGAATCCGAGTTGTTGGAACACGTCGGAGGATACGTGACAAAGTACAAGGTCCCTAAATGTGTTGTGTTTTTGGGTGAGCTTCCGAAGAACCCCAACGGTAAGATCGATAAAAAGAAAATTCGCGTGGATGTCAAAGACGTTTAATATCAAGAGGATGTACCTATGGCCAAAACAGGATTGATGTTTTCTGAATACGGGTTTGAACATACGGTTCCTGCGGGACACCCTGAGTGTCCTGAACGTTTGGCGGCCATTCGCGAAGGGCTGGAAGCGGCGAAATTAGATCTTCCGAAAATCGAGCCTAGGCGCGCGACCCACGAAGAATTGTTGCGCATCCATACCGCCGGCCATTTAGAACTCGTCGAGAAAACTTGTGCCGGGACCCTTCCCTACGAAGATGCGGATACATTTATGATGCCTGCTTCTTGGGATGCTGCCTTGATGGGTGCGGGTGGTTCTATTGAAGCCTGTGCCAACGTGCTCGATGGCGAATGCGACAATGCATTCGTCGTAACGCGGCCTCCCGGACATCATGCCGAATCCGACAGCGCCATGGGGTTCTGTCTTTTTAATAATGTCGCAGTCGCAGCCAAATGGCTCCAGGAAGAACGAGGGTTAAGCCGGGTCGCGATTCTCGATTGGGACGTGCACCACGGCAACGGGACTCAACATTCATTCTACGACGACCCGACTGTCTATTACGCAAGTCTCCATCAATGGCCTCACTATCCGGGAACCGGATTGGCCGAAGAACGTGGTGCCGAGAATACGAATCTGAATTGTCCGATGGCCGCCTATACCCCGGCTGATGAGTGGTTGAGCACCGTTAAAGAAAAGGTCATCCCTGAATTGGAAAAGTTCAATCCGGATTTTCTACTGATCTCCTGCGGATTCGATGCGCACAAGTTGGATCCGTTGAGCAGTCAGAATTTGGAGTCCGACCACTATGCAGAGATGACTCACATGGTGCAGCACTTGGCAGGGGGGGAAATCGTTTCACTTCTCGAAGGCGGGTATAGTCTTGACGCGTTGAAGGAAGCGCCGGTTACTCATCTGAGGGCGTTACAATCTCTCTAAGTCAGCGTGAGCTGTTCCCCGTTCTGGAGCACTGTGTAGTTTTGGCCCAGTGATTCGCAGCTCGACACGAATAAATCCGTAGTGGCTGTATTGAATTCGAACATATCGTAGTGGCAGGGAATGACGGTGCCCGCTCCGATATCGCGTGCGAGTTGAGCGGCTTCTTTTCCGTCCAGGTTTCCGGCGACGCGTCGCTCCGGCAGGTTTCCGTTAATGGGTAGAAACGCCACGTCGACCTTAAAGGGTTTGAGAATGTCTTCTATCCCGTCAAAATGGATCGTATCGCCGCTGTGATAGAATTTCCAGGGGCCGATTTCCGCTACGAAACCCATGAATATACATCGTCCCTGTTCGTCGCGTTCCAAGTCGGTGTGGGCGGCCGGAATGCCATGGATGCGAAATTCGCCGACTTCGACCGTTGACTGATCATTCAAACCGACGGGCCAATCGGTAGCGCATCCTAGTCGTTCGGCCACGAAATCTCTGTTTGCTTCCGGGATGATCATCGACATCTCCGGATTCGCTACGATTAACGGACCAAGGGTATCTGCGTCAAGGTGATCGGTGTGATTGTGGGTCGACGTGACCAGGTCGATCCCTTTTAGGGTGCCGGGTTCTACCACTAGTTCCGTAATGCGAACATGGGGTTTGTCAGTATCGGCGTACTTCTTGGTGAGGGAATCGGAGAGATACGGATCAAATAGGATTTTCGATTCATTCCAGTGCACAAGGAATCCACTTTGCCCGAGCCACCAGATGTGAAGTTCGTCCATCATGTAGTCGGCCTGACGGATTTCACGAAGCAATTGGGTGCCTTTTTGATAGGCCGTTTTCACAGTCCTAATTCTTCCTTTACGCGTCGGGCACCTTCGACCATGTTGTTTATTTTTTGTTTTGCTGCCCATCGCGCGGTTTGACTCAAGCCGCAATCCGGGGCGACGGACAATTTGTCAGGTGATACATATTCGAGGCAACGTTTAATTCGTTCGACGATGTCTTCTGGCGTTTCGATGAAATAACTTTTTACGTCTACGATCCCAACATTCACATCTTTCACTTTCGCGATTTCGGCGATGCATTCGAGTTCGCTGAATTCACGGCTGGCCATTTCAACGTGGATTTCGTCGACGGTCTTTTCGAGAAATGCAGGGAAAAGGTGATGGTATTCCCGTTTGCCTACGGCGTGCCCTTTGAAGTTACCGAAACATAAATGACTGGATAACCGACATTTCCCTACGATGGGTTCTACCGTTCGATTAAAAATATCTACGAACCGTTTTGGGTCTTCTTTGTAGGCATAGCAACTCATCGAAGGTTCGTCTACGGTCAATTCGGTACATCCTGCGTCAACTAGTGCGATCAATTCTTCGCGAATGATGGGTACTAACGCTTCAGTGATGGCGTAGCGGTCGGCATATTCCGCGTTGGGTATCAATCGCCCACTCATTGTGAACGGGCCCGGAACGCTGGCTTTCAACACCGGACCATCGGGGGCCAGTCGTTTCAACCGCACGAAATCTTCAACGGTACCCAGCCCACCATCAGCCGTTAGCGTACCTGTCAGTGCGTGCTTACCCCGCTGGTCGTGGGCGGGAGGTCCGAAATGCCGCGGGGAATCGGATTCCAAATCGATTCCGTTTAGGAACCCATAAAACGATAGGTTGAAATCGAGGCGCGTCTGTTCGCCATCGGTGATGACATCCAATCCGGCATCTACTTGATCCTGGATCGCGACAGTTACGGCATCATCTTGCATTTCGGCGATGTCATTCGCCCCAAAATCCGAGAGATGTGTCGAGGCGTATTCGAGCCATCCGGGGAACGGGTAACTACCGATGACGGTCGTGCGTATAGGGCATTCTTTCATTGTACTTCCTTAGTCGTCTAATTTTTCCATGTCGATATTCTGATACAGCTTGGAGAGTCGTCGTGCATGTTCGTCGTAGGCCGATTCGAATAATTGTCGTGCTGTTTCGGCACCGACTTTTGCCGCGCCGCTCAATACTTTTGGAGGCTGACCCGCTTTGGTCAATCGTTGCGCTACTTCCGCTTTGATTGCATTCACCAACATGCATCCGCCGATCGTGGAGCCGGGAGATACCGGGGTTGATAGTCCTTCGATGGATACCATGGCGTCGCCGATTGGAGCGCCAGTGTCCAACACAAGATCCGATACGTCCTGGAGTTTGATTCCGCGAGGGTCTTTACTATCGGTGGCCAGTGAATGTTCTTTACTGATTATTGATACGACTTTTATACCTTTTTTCTGAAACCCTTCGGCCATCTCGATCGGTACTATATTGCAGCCGCTGGACGAAACGACGAGGGCGGTATCTTGTTCGTTCAAATCAAAATTTCGGATGATGCGATCGGCCAACCCGGATACGTTTTCAAGAAACATCGCTTGACGTTGTCCGTTGGCGCCTACGACCAGATTGTGAAACGACAAGGACAGTTCGACGATGGGATTGAACCCGGGGAAGGATCCATAACGCGGCCACATTTCTTCGACGAGAATACGGCTATGTCCTGAACCGAAGACCTGGACCATTCGACCCGCGAGGATGCAATTGCTGAACCAATCCGCGGCAGTATGGATGGCTTTCGTTTGTTTTCGGACTGTTTCCAGGAGACCTTCGCATTGATTCAGATAGTCTTCACTCGGATTCATTCATCAATCCTTATTGTCGATGGCAAACCGTGCCGCGCCATAAGCGCCGGCCAAGTCGCCTAGTATAGCGGATTCAATAGGTACTTTATGACCATTGGGCCGCCATTCGAGTTTATCCAGGTATTGTTGCAAGGGGACGAATAGGGCGTCACCCGTTTGGGCGATGCCCCCGCCAAGTATGACAACCTCAGGGTCCACAACGTTTATGATTGATACGATTCCGCAAGCCAATGCATGAATAGACGATTCCCAGATGGATCTGGCGTTTTCATCGTTGGATTGAACCGCGTCAATCAAGGCTTGGGTCGATTCGAATGCGCCGTCGCTGCGGTTTGAAACGGTCCAATTTCCGATGGCATCTTCGAGACTGCCAGGGACGTTCGTAATTCCGGGAACGCCGTCCGTATCCAAACAAATATGACCTAAGTGTCCGGCCCGTCCGATAGTACCTTGAAGGATTTTTCCGTCGAGCATGATGGCTCCGCCGACGCCAGTTCCGAGAGTCAGCATCGCGACGTTCTGGTATTTGGCTGCCGAACCTTTCCAATGTTCACCCAACAACGCGGCGTGCGCATCATTGAGTACCCACACAGGAAATGACGTGGACAATTGGTCGGTCCAGTCGACGCCAACCGGGCCCTCCATGCGTCCGCCCATCCAAGAGATGGAGCGGTTGTCTTTTGCGGCGATGCCGGGCGCCGCGACTCCAATGGAATTTGCGGGGTAGCCGATTTTTTCTTGAGTAGATTGGATCGTGCCGCTTGCGTGGGCTCGCCACGATCCGTCGCCCGTATCCTGGGTCGGCGTATAAGAGGTATGGATTAGGTCCCCATCGCCCGTGATTCCGACGCACTTTATCTTCGTGCCGCCGAGGTCGACGCCCAACGTGTATTCGGGTTCGCTCACCCTTGGCTACCTTCCGATACGCTCCAACCGCCACTTACTTCGAGGATTTGTCCAGTCACCCATTTCGATTGGTCGGATAATAAGTAAAGTACCGCGCCATCCAGATCTTCGGGATGCCCGATACGGCCGCCATCAAGCGGTTGCTTTTTGGAAACGTACTCAATGATTTCTTCGGACCGTTGTGCGCGTTGTGACATGGGTGTTGCGACCAGGCCGGGCGCGATGGCGTTTACACGAATTCCATCGGGCGCATAGGACGACGCAGCGGATTTGGTCATGCCGATAATGGCGGCCTTTGCGGCAGCGTAGGCATGTGTCGAAAAGAAATGCGGGGACGGTGAATACGCGAGCGCCGACGTGACGTTCACAATCGAGCCAGCTGTCTTCCTCTCGCAAAAGCTTTGAACGGCGGCGCGATTGGAGTACATGACGGAACTTAAGTTCAGATTCATCGTATACTCCCAGCCTTCGTCGGTGAGTTCATGAAGGGGCCCGTCGCCTTTTGAACGACCGCTGCCTCCCGCTACATGGTAGAGCCCATCGACACTTCCATACGTATCGAGGCATAGGTTGATCGCGTTTTGGGCTGTTTCGGGGTTGGTCGCGTCTTCATGCATGACCAGCGAGCCCTGTCCCAGGTCTTCCCGGGCCAATTCGACGGAAACGATATCAGCGCCGACGCAGACGACGCGGGCGCCCGCACCCATGCACGCTTTTGCAGCGGAGAGACCGATACCGGACGTGCCGCCGACGATGACGATGCATTTATTTTCGAGAGGGAGTTCCATGAGGATTCCTAAACGCGTTCAACGGGTGTATCCGGACCATCGGAAGGAAGATCCAGCTGCGGATCCAATCGTTCATTTTTCTCGAGCATTTCGTCCCACGTGACCGTCCGGTTTTCATAGGCGGCGGTACGTCCCAAAATTGCGGCCAGCGTACTTTCGGCTGAGACAGCGGTGTTATTGATAGGTTGGCCTGTCATGATGCTTTCGTGAAATTTCTTGATGTTGGCAATCGCGCCGCCGGGGTAAATCTGGGGCGTCTTTCCGCTTGGGCCGCCGCTTCGGTTTTTGGCCCACACGTCTCGTCCGTAGCTAGCATTGACCGTGCCTTCGGTGCCGAATAAACGGTTTGTCAGGTCGGTGTAATTCTTGGTAAATTGAGAAGCGCCGAAATCGATGATGACATCATTCGGGTATGTGTAGATTACGTTGAAGTGATCCCATGAATCGCCTACATCCACTCTGGCTTTTCGTCCTCCGGTGCCCATTGCCTTTTCCGGATGGCCCTGCAAAAACCAGTTGGCTACGTCGATCATATGAATGCTCTGTTCAACGATAATATCGCCGGCTAAAGGAATTTCGAAGAACCAGTTTCGAAGTTTTGCTACATCGGTACCGGGTTTCGTTCTAATGGCAAGGCGGGATCCATGGAAGAAGGCTTGGCCGGAAACGGGGTCGCCTATCCAACCGTCGTGGATGGCCTTGGCCACTTCAATGTACGGTTCGCTGACGCGGGTTTGAAAATCGACCAGCGTCGTGAGGTTTTTTTCGTGCTTCTTCGCGGCTTGAACTACGGCGTCACAGCCGGGAACATCGACGGCAATGGGTTTCGCGAGGTAGACGTGTTTGCCCGCTTCTAAAGCCGCGACGGCCTGTTCCGGATGGAAGTAGGCTGGGCTGATTACGGCGACGGCATCGATATCGGATTCGAGCATTTCCTTGTAGCCATCCAGCCCGACGAACTGCATGTCTTCACCGACGTCGAACCGGCGTCCGGCAGCTTGTACTTTGTCACGGAAATAATCGAACACGGCGACGCATTTAGTGTTGGTATGTTGTTCAAAGAAATTGGCTATCCAGGGGCCGCGGCTTCCACATCCGAAAAGGCCCAGTCGCAGTTTTTCGTTGGCTTCCGCGCCGAAGGCGATTTGGGAGGTGGTGAGCATGACGCCGGCGGTGGCTGCCGAAGTTGTTTTGATAAATTCGCGCCGATTAAGGTCTTTTCCCGGGGCTTCCATGAAACCGCTCCTGTATTTTTTTGTTGCATCAAGGTGAATAGTCAACGATACTTGATCCTTGCGGTTTTTTCCAGTCTGAGAGGTGCTACGGATAGGGTCGTAACGCCACTGGTTACAATTTTTTGATCACGATTGATGTTTATTCTAAAAAGAATTCGAAGGAGGTTTGAGGGATGCAAAATTTGACGCGTGGATTGTTGATGGTATTGGTGGCCGGTTGGGCGAGCGCCCAGAATGTCGCGCCGCCGCCTGACGTGGATGCGGTGGAAGGGGCGTTGAAGAATTCGCCTCGTCACGGTGAATTTATTTTCATTGATTTACCCAATGGAAAGAAAATGAAAACGTGGGTGGTCTATCCGGAACGGTCTGACAAGGCGCCAGTGGTCGTGGTTATTCACGAAATTTTCGGAATGACAGATTGGGCGAATGGCGTTGCGGACCATCTGGCGAGCCAGGGCTTTATCGCAGTTGCGCCGGATATGATTTATGAAATCGATGGTGACGGAAACGCAATGACGAAAGTTCGCAACCTCCCTCATGATGAACGGGTGAAACGTTTGAATGCCGCTCGTGAATACGGGATGAATCTACCGGCCGCAACGGGGAAAGTCGGCTCCATCGGGTTTTGCTGGGGCGGCACGACGAGTTTTCTTTTTGCTGTTAACCAGTCGGGTCTGAATGCGGCGGTGGTCTGTTACGGCAGTTCGCCGGATACGGCGTTGATGAAAAATGCGAAGGCGCCGATTCTTGGTTTGTATGCGGGTGATGATGCTCGGGTGAATACGACGATTGAAGCGGCTGAAGCGGAATTGAAAAAGTTAGGCAAGTCCTTTGAAAAAGAAATTTATCCTGGTGCAGGACACGGTTTCTTTCGTCAGCAAAAAGGGCGCGACGGAGCCAACATGGAAGCCGCTACCAAAGGATGGGAACGGGCCGTTACGTTTTTCCGCGAGCATTTGGAAGAATAACGGGCGGTCGTTAGGCTTCAAAACGCGTGTGGTATACTGATATCTCGAATGAGATTGTGAAGGGATTTTGGTATGAGAAATTTAATTGGAATCGCGATTGTTCTTGGGCTGTGCGTCGCACCGGCGTATGCCGATAAGCCGGAGGCTAAACGCCAAAAAATCGATAACATGGCGAAGCTGACGCTGGAAAATTTATTCGAACAAGAACCTATTGCGAAAAAATATCATGACAAGGCGTATGGATACGCGGTTTTGGATAACGTGAAAGTAGCGTTGGTCATTTCCGGCGGTGGCGGACAAGGGGTCGCGGTAGAAAAGAGCACTGAAGATCGAACTTACCTGCGCATGGGTACCGCTGGTATTAACGTCGGTCTCGGTGCTCAGAAATATCAGATTGTATTTTTCTTTGAAAGTGAGAAACGATTCAAAAAATTCCTGAACAAAGGATGGATAGCCGACATCAATGCCAATGCTGTCGCCGGAACCAACGGCGTCAACGCAGAAGCGACGTTTCACGACGGCGTCGCGTTTTATCAAATTACCGATGTGGGATTGATGCTGCAGGCGGATGTGGCCGGTACTAAATATTGGAAGAATAAGAAGCTGAATAAGAAATAGATTTCGAAGTCAAGTATAAGAAATCTCTAGTTTCTTCGTAGTGAAATTTAGTGTATACGTACGGTACTTGCCACAATCGTAAATGGTTCCGTGTATTAGTTCGTGCTCGACGGCCCCGAATTTTATTTCGTCCGAACCGATTCGTTCAGATTTCCACGTCATGCCACGTTCGTCAAATATTAGGATTTGGGTGGCACCGTCGTTACATACGATCACATTCCGAGTCTCGATAGCGACACATTCTGCCAGATAATCACATTCGCTTTCGTAAATGATTGCTTTTGTTGTCAAGTCTATACAGTAACCTGCTCCGCCAGCAATGATGAATGCAGTATCACCTTTCGGAAAAAGTACTGCATCGGCTTTAGTCGGAGGCCAAAAGCCGGTTCCAAATATGCCGATCCATTCTTCATGTCGATCTTCGTACGATCGCTGAAAATGTACCCACGTGCAATCTCCAGCGGCATTGTATCTGTATTCGTTATATTCTCCGGAGATTGGAGGTGTTTCTAATACGCTTATTTTGAACATTGGTTTACTTCTCGTTCGTAGAATTCACTCTCTATACTAGCATCATGCGTACTTAATGAAAATTTCGACTCTGTGTCTGGTGGGGCTCCAAATCGACGTCGGGGATCCACAACTTTTTCACCACCAAATGCATCACGTTGGACTGCACCTGCATTTTTCCTGTGACGCCGAGGAAGGATTGGGTTTTGGCGAGGAGGGCGAACTCTTTGAAGACGGATTCCCATAGGACGAGGTTTACGAAACCAGTTTCGTCTTCGAGGGTCATGAAGACGACGCCTTTGGCGGTGCCGGGGCGTTGTCGGCAGATGACTAACCCCGCGTAGCGAATGGCGGAGTTGTGTTTCATCTTACGGACTGTGGCAGCGTCGGGCAGTTTCATTTTACGCATGGCGTTACGCAGGGGGGAGAGGGGATGGCCACGTGTGCTGTGATCGGTGAAGGCGTAATCCCAATTAATTTCTTCGAAACTGTTTAAGGGTTGGAGAGAAGAGGGGGGATCGGCATCGAGTAATCCCAGTGTGTTTTCTCGTGCGGCGTCCGTACCCAGGACATTCCACAAGGCTTCCCGTCGTTCATAGTTAAAACTACTGAGGGCGCCGCTTTCGGCGAGGCGCTTCAGTGCGCCTTCACCCAGTTGGCTGCGTTCTTTGAAAGAGTCGATGTGTTTGAAGGGGCCGCTGGCGGCTCGGTCGGAGAGGAGGCGCTGGACGTCTTTTTCGTGGAGTCCTTTTACGTAGCGCAGCCCCATTCGCACTGCGAAGCCTTTCTCCAATGGTTCCATTGTGCAATCCCAGTCACTGTGCTGTACGTTGATGGAATGGATGACGACGTCGTGCCGTTTTGAATCGTCGACCAATGTGGCCGGACTATAGAATCCCATGGGTTGGGCGTTCAGCATGGCGCAGAGGTACGCCGCCGGATAATGACACTTCAGCCATGACGTGGCGTAGGCGATCAGCGCGAAACTGGCTGCATGGCTTTCGGGGAATCCGTAATCGCCGAATCCTTTGATTTGTTCGAAGACCCGTTCGGCGAATTCTTCGGTGATGCCTTTTTGTTTCATACGGGAAACCAAGCGATCGCGGTGCCGTTCGATGCGGCCCGTTTTTTTCCATGCGGCCATATCGCGTCGCAACTGGTCGGCTTCACCGGGCGTATAGTCGGCGGCGACGATGGCCAGCTGCATGACCTGTTCCTGGAACAATGGAATGCCGAGAGTTTTTTCCAGCACGGGCCTGAGGCATTCATGGGGATAATCCACTTCCTCCTCGCCGTTGCGGCGCCGGAGATAGGGATGCACCATACCGCCGGTGATAGGACCGGGTCGGACGATGCTCACTTCAATGACCAGATCGTAATAGTTTTTTGGTTTGAGCCGGGGCAGCATCGCCATCTGTCCCCGGCTCTCGATTTGGAACACGCCGACGGTATCGCCTTTTTGAATCATGGAGAAGGTCGCTGGGTCTTCAGGGGGAATCGACGCCATGGACCATTCTTCATGATGATATTTCTTTAATAAGTCGAAGGAATTGTGTACCACATTGAGCGCGCCCAGCCCGAGGAGGTCCACTTTGAATAGACCCATCTCTTCCACATCGTCCTTGTCCCACTGAATCACCGTGCGATCCGGCATCGTGGCATTCTCGATGGGCACCAGATCGCTGACCGGCACATCGCCCAATAAAAATCCGCCGGGATGAATCGATAAGTGGCGCGGCACATCTTCGATTTCTGTCATGAGCTGGAAGAAATTGGCATAGGTCGGGTTCTTCGGATCGAAGCCTGCGTCCTTCATGCTTTCCTGGCTGGGAAATTCATGATGAGACAGAAGGCGTGCGATCCGTTCCAGCGCCGTCTCCGGAATGCCGAGGACTTTACCCACTTCCCGCACGGCAGACTTGGCCCGATAGCGGATGAAGTTTGCTACCATCGCTGCGTGACTCCGGCCGTACTTTTTGTACATGTGCTGAATCACTTCTTCTCGGCGATTGTGTTCGATATCCAAATCGATGTCGGGCGGCTCGGCCCGTTCTTTGGAAAGGAACCGTTCGAACAGCAGCTTCATCCGAATGGGATCGACGGCCGTAATGCCCAGGCAATAACACACCGCGGAATTGGCGGCGGAACCACGGCCCTGACAAAGGATGCCTTGCTCGTTGCAGTACCGCACGATTTCATACATCGTGAGAAAGTACCCTTCATAGGCCAGATCCTGAATGAGCTCCAGCTCGGCGTTGAGTTGGTTTTGTACTTCCTGCGGTAATTCAGGGTAGTGTTTCTTCGCGCCTTCAAAAACCAATTGTCGTAACCAGTCTTTGGCATCCATTCCATTCGGCAGTTTTTCCATGGGATAGCAATAGCGCAGTTCACGCAGGGAAAACGTGCACTGCTCAGCAATGAGATTAGTCCGTACGATAGACGGCAGATCATTGTCGTAAAGCCGGGAAAATCCGTAAGGGGACCGTAACGCGTGTTCATCATTTGGATGGATGCACGTGCCGGCGGTCGCCAACGTGACGCCATGGCGCAGGCAAGTGAGGACATCCTGAAGAGGGCGGCGCGACGGCATGTGGTATAGGACTTCCATACCGGCTACCGTGGGAATATCGTATTGTTTTGCCCGTTCCCGCAGCCGGTGTTCCTGTGTTGGTTCATGAATGGCGTGATGGCGCGTTATCAGGGCATAAAGATGTTCGCCGAAAGCGTCCTTTAGTTGACCGGCGATCAGATCGGGAACGGTCTGTTTGATCAACGAACTTTTTTCACCGCCCCACAGTGCGATGAGTCCATCGGAATGATTGCAGACCTCATCCCATTGCACCCGACTCTCGCCTTTTGGTGATCGGAGTCGTCCGGTCGAAATGAGATTGCAGAGGTTTGCGTATCCGGCCCGGTCTTGAGCCAACAGTACAATACTCGAATCATCCTGCAGCGTGATTTCCGAGCCGACGATGAGGTGGACGCCATATTCCTGAGCCGCTTTAAAGGCGCGGACGATGCCATAAACACCGTCGCGATCGGTGAGCGCCATGGAGCGTACGCCCAAGCGTTGTGCCTCTTCGATCAATTCATCGGGGTGGCTGGCTCCTTCCAGGAAGGAGTAGACGCTCTTACAATATAAAGGAACGTAGTCCTGTTGTGAGGCGAAGGACATGGTTAATGGGCCTTTGGGGAGGAGAGTTGGAGTAGAACCAATGAACTATTCGCAATGACATAGTCTGGCATTGCCAGTTTTTTTTGAGGCCTGTGGGTACATTGCCACGAGAAAGCACTCAACATCTTTTCATCTCCAATACCCTCATTTTCCAGGCTATGCCGCGACTCAGTCGCTCCAAAAGCGGTCCGTGACCGCTTATTGCACTTCCCCATGTAGAAACCACCGCCGTCGATTTTTGTCGTAATAAATCCAAAGCCATTTCCCGCTGCGTGTACGTACGAAGTGGTAATCGCGGGAAATCGATTTGCGCCACCAGCCGCCAGATAAATTATGTGGTCCAATGACTTCCTCCACGGGCCCTTCATGAATACCCGCCAATAGCCAGCCATCCGGATCGCGACGGTCGCATGGGGGAAGCTGTTTCGGCGGCGAAAAAATGCGACGCGTAAGGGAGGGCGTGGCGACCGAAACCGATTCGGGGGGCACGACTTTATCGAACAACTCCCACTTATATTGTGCTTCAGGCAAATGACCCTCATATCGTTTCGCATGAACGACCGAACTGTGTCCCAAGCCCGCCCGGATCTTTGCGAGCGCGTGCTCCGCGTCTTTGATGGCTTCATGCGACGTATCATTAAACAGAGTTAGTTGATCATGTGAAATCGTGACCCCTTGAGCATGGAGCAGTATCTCGACGACGCCTTCCGGCAGCATGCACTTTTCCAACCGCAGACTGACCAGCGAAAGGATTTGAGCACTGTCGAGGGTAGGGATGGCCGGCGCGACCCGTTCCTGAATCGTGTCTTTATTGTCGAGAGTCAGTTTGATGTTTAGCGTTGACAACACTTCGTTCCGCTGCATCAGTTGCTGGATCAGGGAATGGAGGAGGGGGTCGAGATGGATCATAATGCGCGCGTGGATCGATTCGGGGAATTCCAGCAGCAGCTGCGATACGATCGGTTCTTCGATAGGTACCGGCTGAAGAGGCGCCCAGCCCTTACCTTGCGCCATGGAGTATAAGGTAAGGGCTTCTGCGCCAAACCGCTTCTGAATACTCTCCACCGGCAGTGAGCAGAACTGGCCAACTGTTTGAATCCCCAGCTTTAACAAAGTATCCCGCAGATTAGGTTCAATCCCCAGCGCCACAATCGGGATTTTCTGCAGATGGGCGTCTTCCTCTTTTTGAGTCTTGAAAATCAGATGGGTGTGGCTCGACTTCGAAGCGGCATAGGTGCCGAAACGGGAATGACCCAAACTCACGATGGCCTTCAGGTCGATTTCTTCCAGCGCCTTGGCAATCCCGAACACCCAATCCTTTTGAGAAGGATAGACATGTTCCAGACCGCCCGCATCGATCCAAAAGATGCCGTCTTCATCGGTACAGGGTTCTACACGGGGACTCATCCCCCACAACGCCTTTTGCACCTGACGTGTCGCTGTAGCAATATCGTGTTCCGACACTACGCCGCCGCGCAGTTCCCTCGACAACGAAAGTCCCTGGGCATAACGCATGCCCGAAAGAATCCGTTGCGATTGCGCTGCCTTGTTTACCCAGAGAATAATGCCTTGCGGTTTATCCTTGTCTACGACGGCGACTGGTTGTTGATGCCAATCCGGATGAGCGCGCAATAAAATCTGAAGCGGAAGCGCCGCGATATTAGCACAAGCAAGAGTATTGGACATTATTACACCCCTCCAGGCTATGTCGCGACGCAGTCGCTCCAAAAGCGGTCCGTGACCGCTTAGCACAAGCCGTGGCACCCACTGCACTCTTCCTTATGTATCCAGTCGCCCGTGGACTGTTTGTCTTTTTGAATATCGATTTCGAGTGAGAACAAATTGTGGGCTATGCGTTTTTTCTGGCTCACGCCGCGCAAGGACACCAGAGAACTGCACACGGTTCCGCCTCGCTGTTGACGCGTCATGGCAAGAAGGATCGTCTGGTTCTTTTGGGCCAGTCCGCTGAGGCGTGTTTGTTTGGAAAGGGGGAGGGAGTTCATGCTCTCCATATCCAGCACGATCAATTTAAAGCTGCCGGATCGCAAAAGGATGTCCGCAGCCCAATAGGCCCGTTCCAGCGTGGGTACATTCACCACTGGCATCGCTTCGACATCGATCCCGTGGGCGGAGAAATCGGGCGGATAAAAGATACTGCCCTGCGTTCCGACCCAGGCGACCAGCCCGCCCATCTGTTGCGCCTCCCTTATAATAGAAGCGCACCCGCTCAACGTCCCGCTGTCCGCGCCGCCCGTCAGCTCGACAAACCGCCCTTGAAGCGTTTTTACTGTCCAGTCCTGTCCGGAAGTCTGTTGAACCAACTCCCGTGCAGGCATCATTTCTTTAAATGAAACCGTCACCGCCATATGCCGTACCCCGCAGCTTTTTACCCTCTTCATAAGTAAAAAGTATACTGAAAATAATTTCAGCTGTCAAGGCGCCCCGGGGCATCACGGATGCCTTTTGGAGCAACTTCGTTGCAGCATAGCTTGGTGTACATGGCGCTGGACGGATGGGAAGAAGTAGATTCGTTTTAGTTCTGGAAAGGGTATTCGAGCGGAACCCGCCACGAAGTGGCCCCAAAAGCGCCCGTGGCGCTATTCTTCGTTTTTTAGGTCGTCTTGGTATTTTCGGTAGAGGCCTCTGAATTGGTGGTAGGTGAGGTCTAGTCGTTCGGCGGTTTTTTTCTGATTGAACTGTGTTTCCCGAAGGGCTTTCTTGAGGAGTCTCAATTCCAGTTCGCGAACAGAATCGTTGAACGATAGTTCGAGTGACACCGCTTCTGCGGGTTGAGTGCGGAGAGGAGCTGGCGTGGCTTGACTGGTGTCCGATTGACGAACGACTTCATATGCCTGGCCCGGTTCCATCGGCTGCATGGGTTGTGTTTGCGATTGGTAATACTTTTCGAAGGGGTTGAAAATTAGTTCTTCCTTCGTGATCAATTCATCGTCGGAACGATATACGGCTCGTTCAATTACGTTTTTCAATTCACGCACATTTCCGGGCCATTTGAATTTGCACAAGGTGTCCATCGCGTCATCCGTGATTTCCGGAAGCCCCGCCCATTCCAGTTCGTGGGCCATGCGTGCAGCAAAATGGTTGGCCAAAAGAGGGATGTCATCGACTCGGCCTCTCAGAGGAGGCAGCATCAGCACGTCGAAGGAGAGACGGTCCAATAAATCTGGCATGAACTTGCCTTCGCCCACGAGGGATTCAAGATTCGCGTTGGTGGCTCCGACGATACGTACGTTCACGTTGATCGGTTTGGAGCTTCCCACCCGTTCGAAGGTGCCGTACTCCACGGCACGTAAAATCTTGGCCTGAGCATCCATTGGAATGGTACCGATTTCATCAAGAAAGAGCGTTCCACCATCGGCGGCTTCAAATCGACCTCGTCTCAGTGCGCCAGCTCCGGTGAAGGCGCCGGCCTCGTGACCAAACAGCTCGGCTTCAATCAGCGTAGGAGATAGAGCAGAACAATTCAACGCGACGAAAGGGCCATCCCATCTGCGAGATAAAAAGTGGACACGCGTAGCGGCCAACTCTTTCCCCGTACCGCGTTCGCCGATAATAAGCACGGGTCGTTCGACCTGGGCGACCTTGGACAATTGTTCCTGGAAGTCCAAAAAGCTATCGGATTGTCCCAAAGCCTCAAAAACGTCCTGATTATCAATAGATTCGCTATATTCTTCGCTCATGGTTATTTTTACCCATCTATGGCTATAATCACCATTTATTTGGTGATTATAGCATAATTCGTGGTTGATTCAACAAGATAATAAATCTCTAAGTCCTTTGTTTTTAGTTGTTTACCTTTTGACTCTGTTTTTGGCACATCGGTTGCAATAAGGTTTACAGACGAAATCAAGAAAGGAAAGTTCGATGAGTTCAGAAGCGATTGCCATAACAGCCAACGAAGCACGGGTCACCAAACGAGTTCCTTATGCAGGAACGATTCAATTTACGGCCAACAAGCACGAAGGTGCGGCAACATGGACCAATATCAGCACGAATGGTGCGGGCATTGAATTGGGACGTTACCTGCGTCCGGGCCGGGTCATTCAAGTGAATACCGTAGCGAGTTCATTCACCGGAGTGGTGATGTGGTGCAAACCGATTTCAGGAAGCGATACCTACGAAGCGGGTCTTCGTATGGTGAACGATAACATCGAATCATCTTTTGTTGTACTGTCCGCCGTAATGCGGAACTTTGTACGTGACGGTTTAAAACGTAATTAACGCCGGTAGTTTCTACCGACTGGAGGTTAACATGGGAATTTTTACACGAGTACGCGACATCATCAGTGCCAACATCAATGTGATGCTGGAAAAAGCTGAAGACCCTGAAAAATTGGTAAAACTGATGATTCGGGAAATGGAAGACACACTCGTCGAAGTAAAGGCGTCTTGTGCCGGAGCGATGGCGACCAAGAAAAAAATCGAACGTGAGATGACGGAAGTTAAAGAGCGGTCAGAATCCTGGGCGGAAAAAGCTCAGTTGGCGGTCGATAAAGGACGCGATGATTTAGCTCGTGAAGCGTTATCTGAGAAACGTCGCTACAGCGATCGCATTGGTTCATTGGAAGAAGAATCGGAACAGTGTGACGGACTGGTACAGCAGTATCAGGGTGACATCACGCAATTGGAAGATAAACTTGCCGCAGCGCGTGAAAAACAGCGTATGCTGGTACAACGCCACGTGCGTGCCAAAGGTAAAATGCGTTCCGAACGCACCGTTCGTAAAGTGGACACATCCGATGCGATGGCCCGATTCGATAATTTCGAAGAGCGGATTGAGCGGATGGAAACGGATGCCGATCTCGTGAACTTCGGTCGGAAACCTACGCTTGACGAAGAATTCCGTCGCTTGGAAGATGACGACGATTTGGAACAAGAACTGAACGACTTAAAAGCCGGTAAAAAGTCTGAATAACAGACTTTCCCGGGTTGTAGTAGTGACAGGAGCAAACGTTCCTATCACCAGATATCCCGACTACCACGCCCTTCGGGGCAAGGAGAACAACGATGAATTTAGGCGCTTTCGGAGCAATTGGACTTGGTTCCATATTACTGTTCGGCGCCTTTGTTCTTTGTACGATGATGGCGGTTGGATTGGGCAGCGCATTTATCAAATTGGTATTGGGCGGCGGCTCATCGAAACAACTTCGTCAATTTGAAAACAAGGAAGCGAAAGAGTTTCAGGAATTGGAACGGGGATTTCGCAGGATGGAAGAGCGTCTGGAATCCCTGGAAACACTTTTGATTGGGACGTCGCCAGGTTCCATCCCCAGCCGTGAACACGACCCCGAATTTGATATTTAACGAAACGAGCTGAATCGCGAGTATGCGATTGGAGGAGTGATACAGTGGACGAAGTAGTCTTCATAATTCTAGCCGCAAGCATCGGCGCAAGTATGATCATATTCTCGATCGGCATGTTCTTCAGAATGTTAGGTTCCGGGAAGCGGAAAACGCGCGGTAAAGAAAATGCGGACGAGACCAAACTGATTCAGGAAATTTACCACGGCATGTCGAAAATGGAACAGCGAGTAGAATCGCTTGAAACACTTCTCTTGGATGCTGAACATCGCCGTGCGGAAAAACAAAAGTTATCGGATTTCGATCGAAATCTGGAAAGGGAATAAACGATGCGTACTTCTGAAAGTCGCTACGAAAGCAGACGTCGCCGAGCCGAAAAGCGTGCCGAACGCCGTGCACACAGATACGATTACAAATACGAGAAACCCGAACGTTCGAGCAGCCGTTCACGGAGACCTGAGTTTGGCGGTACGTTATACCGGTCGCGCGATGGCGCCATTTGCGGCGTTTGCCGCGGGTTAGCGGACTATTATTCCTTCGAAGTGTTTTGGGTACGCCTATTGTTCATCTTTGCGATGACGATGACGGGTTTCTGGCCCGCGGTCATCATGTATTTCGTTGCAGCGATGATTATGAAAATGGAACCAGTCCTTCCGTTGAAGTCGGAAGAGGATGAAGAGTTTTATCATTCCTATACCGGGTCCAGGACGATGGCCCTGCAGCGTTTGAAACGTACCTTCGACGGTTTGGATCGTCGTATCCAGAGGATTGAAAACACAGTAACCAATCGCGATTTTGATTGGGAACGCAGATTGAACGAATAGGTCTTTCGATGAGTAAATATGCCGCCGATATCGCCGTACGACCAGCACGGCCCAGCCTGATTCAAAGGCTGTTTCGTGGACTATTCATTTGGCCCATCAAGCTTCTCTGGAAAATGGTGACCAAAACGGCAACCGCCCTCGGAATCATTATCAGCCTCCTGCTGGGCGCAGCATTCATGGGTGCTGGATATATTCTAACTGGAACAATTATCGGCGCCTTTATTGGAATTCCAATGTTTATCGTTGGGCTGTTCCTTTTCGTCCGAGCCTTGTACTAAACCATCTCAATCAGGGTCATACCTGCTTGCCCCATGTTGGCCCTGTGGACCGGCACTTTGTGCTGGTCCTTTTTAAAGTTCTCCCGTCATGTGCTACCATTCTCCGTTGGAGCACCCACTATGTCATCATCAATTAATACCATTTTTTTCGATATGGACGAAACGCTTATCGAGCACACCCGTCCGACCCTGGATATCTGTCGCGATACGTTTGTGGCTTTTGAGGAGCAACTGGAAGGCGTCGAGTTTGACGATTTTATCAAGGCGTTGTGGCAGAAAGCCGGTGACATGTGGGCAATGATGACGGACAACGTTCTGTCGGGCGATATCGGCCGCGTTTACACCTATAAGAATACGCTTCGCTCCCTGAATGCGGATGAATCGTTGGCTGAAGCCATGCGCGAACGCTTCGAAGTGGAGATGTTGAATGCGACGGTAGTCACAGACCATGCGATTGAAGTACTCGATCAATTACGGGACAGCGGATATACGTTGGGGATGATTACCAACGGGTACACCGCGATGCAGAATCGAAAGGTGAAGCACCACAATTTGGACGATCACCTGGATCATATATTCGTTTCCGAAGCGATGCGTGCTCACAAGCCCGATGCCAACATTTTTCACGGCGCCCTTAAAGTGACCGGCAGCAATCCGGAAAATGCCGTGCACGTGGGAGACAATCTTTCCGCGGACATCAAAGGCGCTATCGGCGCCGGGCTGAAAGGTATCCTGTTCGATCCGAAAGGCGAACGGGTAAAGAAACTCGACGATGATCCGGAGTTGGTCGCTCCGAGCCACGTCATTGCCTGTTTCCGCGAGATGCCGGCTCTGGTATCTGCGTAAATGAATAATTCGTCTCTTGAACGGTAATTAGATTTAGGAGAACGAATGTGAATCCAATCCTTGTTGCGATGGCGATAGTCATCGACATACCGAGTTTCTATTTGATATTTCGGATCTTTTTTCGTGACTTCGACGACATGGTGGAATCTTACAATTCTTTGTTGTCGTTCGAAGCCCACCAGATTTTCCGATTTGATGGCCACCAGGGTCTCGGAGGATCGCTAGTTGGTGCTATTGGGGCGATATGTTTTCCGGTCATTATAGTCGCGTTGATTTGGATCCAAATGGATTTCATCCATTCACTCCAACCACCGGTATAGCCCGTTCGGCCATTGACTTTGACCGGTTTTTTTCTGTAAAGTTAAGGCCTTAATTATTCGTTTCGGGCTACAATTCTCTGCGTTCCCGACCAACTGTAATCTCAATTCATTCAACAGAAAAGGCCCCGATCATGAGCGATCTAGTCACATGGACTAAGCAAGACAATATTGGCGTTGTTACTATCGACAATCCCCCCGTAAACGCGTTGGCCGTAGGCGTGCGTGCAGGAATCCTGAAATGTATGGAAGAGGCCAATGCCGACGACGGCGTTGAAGCCATCGTGTTAACGTGTGCAGGGCGCACGTTTATTGCGGGTGCCGACATCACTGAATTCGGTAAGCCGCCGCAAGAGCCCGGTTTGATGGAACCTTTGGACGCGATTGAATCCGGCTCCAAAGCCGTTGTCGCTGCGATTCATGGTACTGCCCTTGGCGGTGGGCTTGAAGTGGCTCTGGCATGCCACTACCGCGTCGCCGTGCCGTCTGCGAAACTTGGATTGCCGGAAGTGCTTCTCGGATTGATTCCGGGTGCAGCTGGTACACAACGTCTTCCTCGAATCACTGGTCCTGAACAGGCTTTGAAAATGATTACGTCCGGCGTTCCTATTGGTGCCGCCGAAGCTGCCGAGCGCGGTCTGGTGGACCAGGTGGTGGACGGTGATTTGGTTGAAGGGGCGGTTGCCTTCGCTCAAAACGTGGTGACCGAAAACAAACCGTTGTCGAAAGTACGCGACCTGAATGACAAGGTCACCGGCGTCGACATGGGTATCTTCGATGCGACTCGCGCGAAGTTAGCGAAGTCTAAACGCCTCTTCGAAGCTCCACAGGCGTGTGTTGACGCAGTCGAAGCGGCATGTACTCTTTCATTTGATGAAGGTCTGGCGAAAGAGCAGGAATTATTTATTGGTCTTATGACAGGTGATCAATCCGCGTCACAACGCCACATCTTTTTCTCAGAACGTGCTGCGGCGAAAATCAACGACATGCCGAAAGACGTCAAGCCTGAGCCGGTGAAACATGCGGCGGTCCTTGGTGCAGGAACGATGGGGGGCGGAATCGCGATGAATTTGGCGAACGCCGGAATCCCAACGTATATCTACGAAATCAGTCAGGAAAATCTCGACCGCGGTATGAAAATCTGCCAGAAAAACTACGACAACACAATGAAAAAAGGTCGTATGACGCAGGAACAGGTCGATGCGTGTATGGCGTTGATCAAGCCTACTCTCGACATGAATGACTTCGCCGACGTGGATTTCGTCATCGAAGCCGTATTCGAAGAAATGGACATCAAGAAAGACATCTTCACCAAGCTCGACGCCATCTGTAAAGACGGTTGTGTATTGGCTACGAATACATCGACGTTGGACGTAGACGAAATCGCTGCGGTGACCAAGCGCCCTGAATGGGTAGTGGGAACTCATTTCTTTAGTCCTGCGAACGTCATGAAATTATTGGAAGTGGTGCGTGGTGAAAAAACGAACCATCAATCGCTCGCGACCACAATGGGATTGGCGAAAGCAATCAAGAAGGTTCCTGTAACCGTTGGAGTTTGTGACGGCTTCGTCGGAAACCGGATGGTTCACAAATACGGCGCTGAAGCGGCCTTCCTGTTGGAAGACGGTTGTTTGCCGCAGGACATTGACAGCGCAATTTACGCATGGGGTATGGCGATGGGTCCACTGGCCATGGGTGACTTGGCTGGACTCGATGTCGGTTGGAGAATTCGGAAAGGTAAACCGCGTCCGGAAGGCAAACGCTATTCCGCTATAGCTGACAAAATCTGTGAAATGGGTCGCTACGGTCAAAAGACTGGCTCAGGGTATTACCAATACGAAGAAGGAAGCCGGACCCCGCTTCCCGATCCGGAAATCAATGAACTCGTTTTGGCCGAATCCAAAAGTCTGGGTATCGAGCGTCGCGAAATCGGTGCTGAAGAAATCGTGGAACGAACCATTTATCATCTGGTGAACGAAGGCGCGAAAATCCTCGAAGAAGGTATCGCGCAACGGGCGAGTGACATCGACGTGATTTATGTTTACGGATACGGATTCCCGGTTCACCGTGGTGGTCCGATGTTCTATGCGGACACCGTTGGGCTGAAAAATGTCTACGAATCCATCTGCAAATTTGATGAAGAAGCAGAAGACGACCGTTGGGCCCCTGCTCCTTTGCTGAAGAAGTTGGCGGAAGAAGGCGGTACATTTAACTAAATCCGTCTGAAAACTGTTCAATTCTGACACCAATTTTCATAAAACAGCCCCGAAACGCGTTATTCGAGTTTCGGGGTTTGTTTTATCGAACATCTCCTGATACTATATACACAGCAAATGCAGTATCCTCAGTGCGTTTCATGCCTTTTTCTCAGTTTTAGTAGTATATGAAAAAGTTCGTACCCCCACATATTCAAGATAAGTTGAACGAGAAGTATCTGTTTTATATGAAAGCAGCCGCTTTCGCGATGCTGGCGTATTATGCGTTTCAGGTTTTTCTTCAGCTGTTTGCTCCTCCAAGTACTTCATCGTCGCTTATGTTTTTGCATGGAATCATCGCGGTTGCGTATTACGTCCTTTTCTTAGGGGTAACCCAATTCAAGCCGGTTCCTCCCCGTTTCAGTCACCTCGCGGGTTTCTTAAATACTCTATTGCCGGTCGGATTTACGGTCTATTTCTCGTACGCCCTACAAAACAATGACAATTTACAACCATTCATCCTCGGAACGTTCGTGGTAGGCATGATGGTGCTGTCCGTACGCTGGTACTTATATTTTCAGGGAGTTTTGTTGGTCGCTATTATTGCGATAGAAGTCGTGATCGCGAAAAACATAGATTTCTTTACAACAGATGTGACCTATTACGCTTTGGTCGCCCTTGGCGCGATGGTCTTTATCGGAAGAATGAAACACCACGTTCGTCAGGAAGAATTGGAAATCGAGCAGGAGAACAACGCTCGTGAATTGGAAGAATCAAAGCGGTTCTTGAATCTGATTCTGGATCACGTTCCGATCGGGATTACATGGAAAGATACCGATTTGGTCTATCGCGGATGCAATAAGCTTAGCGCAAAATACGTTGGATTGGATCATCCGAAGGCCATCCAAGGAAAGCTGGATCACGAATTTTTTTCGGACATGGAGATCGTCGAAGATTTGATCGCTATGGATCGCGAGGTTCTAGAGACGAACGAGCGGAAAGATGACATCATCGAATTCCGATCACGCGGCGAAGACAACTACCACATTCTGAAAAAATCCAAAATTCCGATCGTAAACCACCAGGAAGATACCGTTGGAGTTTTAACAACGTTCGAAAATATCACAGAAAAAATTATCCAGGAAGAAGAACAAAAGAAACTCGAAGCTCAGATGCAAAACGCACAAAAGCTCGAAAGTTTAGGGGTTCTCACCGGTGGTATCGCACATGATTTCAACAACTTGCTTGCCGGGATCATTGGAAACGCAGAACTGGCCACGATGGACAAGGGCGGAAAATTGGACGAATACCTGGACCAGATCCAAAAAGCGTCGTGGAAAGCCCAAGGGTTGGTTCAGCAGATGTTGGACTATTCCGGGAAAAAAACTGCCAAAGACAAAGTGTTTTCACCGAATGACCTCATCGAGGAATTATGGCCGTTACTGGTGACGTCATTGCGCGACAAGAACCTCATTTCGGTGAAATTGGGTAAGGACGTTCCGGCGATTCATGGTGTACCCGCGCAGATTAATCAGGTTGTGATGAATTTGATTATCAATGCTTCGGAAGCACTAAACGGAGACGACGGTCGAATCTTCGTCGAAACCGGCGTCGGAGATCCGACCCCGGAGACGATCGAGCATCTGTCCATGTTTTTCGATACCGACGACACGGATAGGTATATGTATATTCGCGTAACCGATGAAGGCGAAGGGTTGAGGCCAGAGGTCATTCGAAAGATTTTCGATCCGTTCTATACTACAAAATTTACCGGCCGGGGTCTTGGACTAGCGGCAGTTCAAGGGATTATTAGGTCCCACGGCGGGCACATAGAAGTAGAAAGCGAAGTCGGTCATGGTACGGAGTTTACCGTATGGCTACCGACGGATTCCGCGACGCAGGAGCCAACAACGCCCAAAGAAAGTGAATTGGTCGAGACGCCATTTCCATCCGCCGAAGGAACGGTATTGGTGGTAGATGATGATACAAGCATTCTCAGACTGACGGGAAAATTGTTGGAAACTATCGGCTATGACTATCACGGTGCTGAAGGCGGTGAGTTGGGTTGGCAGTTTTTCCAGGAAGGTCGTGAAAATTTTAGTGCGGCCATCATTGATATGACTATGCCGAAGATGAACGGGCGGGAACTTCTCGAATCGATCAGGACCCATTCCGATCAATTCCCGGTATTGCTTTGCAGCGGTTATGATCGCGAAGATTTCGAGAGTATCATCGCATCCGACCCTTGCGTAGATTTCATCAGCAAACCGTTCAATATTCAAGAATTACAGGAACGATTGCAAACGCTCATAGCGGACGACCGTGAGCAAGCGGTTAGTGGGTAAGCGCATACACGATGATGTTTACGCCCAGCGCGTAAGATTTCGTTGAAAAGGTCTTGAAGTATTCCAGGTTCTCGCCTTCGCGTTCCCAGCCATCTCCCACATCATTATTATGGGTGGCGACCGCGAGAAGCCGATTGTTGTTCGGATCAAACAAGCCCTTGAAATTGATCTTGCTCACTCCTTCGATTCCGCCTGTCGGATAGCGATGGACTCGCGGGTGATCATAGGTTTCCCGCCATCCCGCATCCCAGAACGATTTTGCCGGAATCTGTGGGCACTCTTCCAATGGAAACACCATTTGGTAAATGGGGTGGGTTTTGGGGATGTCAATCCACTCGAGATCGGGAAAGACTCCTCTCATGTTGATTTCAAAATTTTGCCATTCTCCGTCACCCCAGAAATCGTCCACCCAAAGAAAACCACCTCGATTCAAGTAATCTCGAAGGGCTTTTTCTTCTTTTCCATCCAGCTGTTGCCAACCGACATCGCACATGTACAAGAAGGGAAATTTGAACAGATTCGGATCGGTGAGTTTTAAAGCAACTGGTTCAAGGTTCACTTGAATCGTGGACAATTCTTCAAGTCGTTTGAGGAAATTCTCTTCCGCTTCCGGAAAATCGGTCTGCCATCGTTGCCACATCCGCCCTTCGAAGAAGTAATAGGCTTCATCGACTCCCCCGGTACTATCGTAGATGGCCCGTACAAAGGTGAATTTTCCGGGGTGGCCGAACTCGGGGGACGAATCACTGTTCTGGTCGTTGTCAGCGGGCACGAGGAATAGGGCCGCGATGGAAACTATAAAGGAATTCAACAACATGGACCCATTTTATACCAAAATGAGTACCGGGGCAAATCAGCTACGAACTTTTGCAGCCCCTGGGTTTTATGTTTACAATAACCGTTTAAACACTTATTGAGGGTAGTATCCATGAATCGTTACCGGGAATCCATTGGCTTTTTACTTCTGTCGAGCTTCGTAATTTTCGTAAGTTCGTCTCACGGCCAAGCCGTCAAAGGAGGGCCAGCCGACGATGCACCGCCGCCGCCCGTTACATACAAGAATTTGCTTCCCGGGGTCCACACTCACGCTCAGGTACGAGAAATGCTTGGCGAACCGGCGGATGAATCGAAGTGGTACAACTACAAATTGTATTATCCCGCTAAGGGCATGAAGGGCTATTTCGATGTGGTGCATGTGGGCGGTAAAAAGGACGACGCTCGACTCGCCAGCATCGAAGCGGTCACCGTGCCGGAAGGATATGAAACGGATATCAATATAATGTCGAATTTAGGGATGCCGGAATATATCCTCAAAATGGCCTCGTGGACGTTGCTGGATTACAGCGAACAGGGTCTTCGGTTTACGGTCAATGCGGACGGAAAAACAATCGGGACGACTTATTTTCCGCAAGGCCATCGACGTGTGCCAGCGGGCGAACGTTCTTTTATGGATCTGAGCAGGTTGCGGAGTGGACCGCAGCCGAAACCTCGATCCCAGCCGGTAACCAACGGGTTGAAGGTCGGTGCTTCAGAAGTGATTTTTTCACCGGAGGGAGAAGACTGGTTAGGTCACAAATATACCGTTCATGACGATTTGAAGGCGCGTATCGCGGTGTTTGACGACGGTGAGAACTCGGTGGCTTTGGTTGGGGCCGATTTGTTCGGAATGGGGTGGGGCGATTGCGCCGCTATCCGAAAGGCAGCTGCTGAACTCGGGATCGATCAGACCATCATCGCCATGTCCCACAATCATGCTGCCGGTGATACGATTGGCGTGTACGGTCATTATCCAGTCGAATACATTACTCATGTGAAAACTCAGATTGTGGCCGGTATTCAGGAAGCTCAAAGTAACCTTCAGGAAATTAAAGAACTTCGAACCGCTTCAGAGGAATTACCGATGGTTGGCGGCCGCGTGCACGGGCTCATTCGGAATGCCCGCAACCCGAACATCATTGATCCCACCATGTCGATTGTTCAACCCATTGGGAAGAATGGGAAGCCCATCGCGACGTTGGTCCATTTCGCGTGTCATGTGGAATCTCTACAAAAAGGCGGCCGTGAAATCAGCGCCGATTTCCCCGGGTACATGTGCGAAAAAATCATTGAGGACGGGGGAGGTCAGGCTATCTTTTTGAACGGGGCTGTGGGCGGAATGGTGAGCGGTGATAATCGCGCGCGGACGCAGGAGTCTTCGAAAGAGATGGGGCTGGAACTGGCAAAAATCGTAAAGAAAATGGTGAAGTCTACTCAGCCTATCGAAGTTGATGGCGTTCATATTGACCAACGACCGCTCGAGATCCCGATGACGAATCCAAACTTTAACGAACTATATCAATCTGGCTTACGAACCCTCCATAAAGGGCGTGTTGAGACGGACATGGTCTATGTGAAAATTGGTGATATCCAATTGGTCACGCTGCCGGGCGAGCTGCTTCCGGAGGTTAGCTTTGAAATCCTTGAAGAAATGGACGGATTCCCTCGGATACTAATTGGCTTGGCCAACGACCAGATCGGATACATGATCCCCCCGTACGATTTTCGTGAAGGGGTGTACGAAGAGTCGATGTCCCAAGGGCCTTCCACCGCCACGCAGGTGCGCGACATGGCCATCAATATGGTGAAGGGTCGTCGATAAACAATTTGGCAATTTATTCGTCGATGGCGTCAGGTCGACTCGCTTCGTATCGCCGTCGCATATCCATCTTTTGAATTTCGCGTTCCAGTATCAGTTCCGCCACGGCTCTGGAAACCATGTCTTTTCCAGGGAGGCGCATTGCGTCGGCAAAACGCACTTCATCGATATCCAACGTATACATGGCCGTCATGAGCTTGTTCAGATCTGACTCAATCAGTCGCGCCACCTGGTTGGTCAACGCGTCTAATAACTCATGATTCATCAGGCCTGTTTCAGAGGGAATATTCCATTGCTGAACGATTGCCTTATGTAGATTTTTTTCATTCTCTGACATTTCCATATACTTTCCGGAAGTGGACCAGATCCTATTTTACTACATGTATTCAAGTTTAATCGCGAAAGGTCCTGTTTCTCTATTGCCTCGAAATCGGTTTTCCTTTACACTTAATGAAGTTGACGAAATAAGGATTCTAAAATGAAAATAGTACCCGATCCAGCCCCCCTCGCTTCGATGGATGAATGGGAAGACGATTTGAAAATTCGTTACCCTGAAGATGGGGCGACCAATAATTTTGATTCCGAATTTCGAAACTACGATGATCCCGCGCGCGATAGTGTTCGAACTTTTTACAAATTAAATCACGAACAGCAAACGCTGGAATTCGCCCGCGACAAGAAAAAGGAATTTTGCGGGCGCGAATACCGTGAAATGGGAATTTGGGAAGCCTGCGAATATCTCAATGAATTGGTGGACGACAGCGATCCCGATACAGATTTGAGCCAGATTCAGCATTTATTGCAGACGGCCGAAGCGATTCGGGCGGACGGCCATCCCCGGTGGTTTATCCTGGCCGGGTTGATCCATGACCTGGGCAAGACTTTGTGCCTTCGCGACGAGCCACAGTGGGCCGTTGTGGGCGATACTTTTCCGCTCGGATGTGCGTTTTCGGAAAAAGTCGTATATCCAGAATTTTTCGATAGTAACCCCGATTCGAAGAAGCCGGAACTCATGACTAAATACGGTATCTATGAAGAAGGGTGCGGTCTTGATGCGGTGACGATGTCATGGGGCCATGATGAATATATGTACCACGTGGCCAAAGACTATTTGCCTGAAGAAGCCTTATACATGCTCCGATATCACTCCTTCTATGCCGCCCACAAAGAAGGCGCTTACGAACATCTTATGAATGACCACGATAAAGGAATGTTTAAATGGGTGCGCGCGTTTAATCCGTATGATCTGTATTCGAAAGCCGATACGCCGCCGGATGCGGAAGCCCTAAAGCCGTTTTACGAAGAATTGATCTCAGAATATTTTCCTGAAAGAATCCGCTGGTGATCTGTAATTTCGTCGGGAGTTCGTTATGTCCAACCGTCAATTTTGGGTACTAATTACCGTTATCGTATTGGGCTTCATTTTTTTATCCGTTCCGGATTGGGTCGCCATGCGAAAAGAAGCCGATGAAGATCGCCGCCAACGGCAAATCACGGAGTCGTACGTTGTTGACATCAAAGGTGAGTAAACGATCAGGGCAATTTGGGCCGCGTATGGTCAATCACGTTTGAGTCTGCATCCGATTGAAATTCAAAATCGGTTAAGTTATATCCACCGTTTAAAATGGCACCCAGCACCGATATCGTGACGGTCCGTGCGATCAGGTTGTTGTCGATCAAATGCTGTACCACGATTTTTTCCGGGAAATCTGAGCGGCCTTTGCCGTCGTTCCAGGTGTTCACGATACTGAGCATGGGAACTTCGCCCTCGTCGGGAATGCGAATGGATTGGTGGGTTTCCAAAATACGAATTCCGTCATTCACCTCCAATAGATATCGATATTTCACTTGTCCCACGCGGTGCTTATATATCTGAGTCAACCACCATTGGCCGGCCTCATCGGCTGGTTTAATGGTTCGATTCACGAACGACTGTCCATACATGAATACGTTGTCGTACAGATCTCCGATTCGATGATAGAAGTCGAACGCCATGTGGAGTTCGGGTAGAAATAAGTCACCTTCGATTTGGCGGCCGTATATGCTTCCTCCCGTGAGGATACGGGCATTCTTTCTCGACCATTTGTTGCCCTTCCAGATTTCACGGTCACCCGCTAGTCGGTTGGACAGGGACCAGGCATGCACGTCATTCAGAACGTACTTTCTTTTCTTGACGTGGTCCTGGACGAATTCTGGTTGGGGAATCATGTTCTCTCCAATTTTTGTGGAGAATGGAGATATCTTTTTCTTGGGCGTACGGGTGAGCTCCTGCGAAAATTCTTGTAGGAGAGTCGATTGCGTTCCGTGTATTTTCTCCTGTTGAATATCCCAAACGAGTGTCACCTGGGATTCCGTGGTGCCTTCGCCGGGGCGGTGGTCGTCAATCGAAAGAACGAGTTCGATGTTTTGGAAATCTTCGCGTGTAGATTGAACATGCTGATCCAACTCCCGTTCAGTCAACGCCGAGACCTGGGAAGTGAGTAGCATTGCTATCAATATACAAAAACGTTTCATGACTCTCTCTGAATGCGTCTTTATTATCCTACTACAAATTAAAAGAAAAGGGCACCCCATTCGGGATGCCCTTTTTGAACAGATCAATTCGAATTTACGCTTCAGCGCGCGCTGCTTCGTCCATCGTGCGCAATTCTTTCTTGAGAATCTTGCCTGTGGGGCCAAGGGGAAGTGCGTCGATGACTTCAATCATCCGGGGATATTTGTACGCAGCCATCTGGTCTTTACACCAGACCCTGATTTCGGCAATGTCTGGAGTCGCGCCGGCTTTGGCCACGACATACGCTTTCACTTCTTCACCGTGCTGGTCGCTGGGAACGCCGATTACGGCGACCAACGAAATATCCGGATGCGTCATCATGACTTCTTCGACTTCTCGAGGGTATACGTTGTATCCACCCCGTATGATCATATCTTTCACGCGGTCGACGATATAAAAATAACCATCCTCATCCATTTTCCCGATATCGCCAGAGTGGAACCACCCGCCACGGAACGCTTCTTCATTGGCTTCCGGACGTTTGTAATAGCCTTTCATGATGTTGTGGCCACGGATAACGATTTCACCTTCTTCGCCGATGGGCCGTTCGTTCATGTCGTCGTCGACCACTTTCACATCCACGCCCCAGATAGGTAATCCAATCGAGCCGACTTTTCGTTCTTTATCCGGACGGTTGAAGGTCGCGGTCGGGGATGTTTCACTCAGTCCGTATCCTTCAAGAATCTTGGCTTTGTATTTTTCCTCAAATCCTTTTAGAACTTCCACCGGTAACGAGGCACCTCCAGAGACGCACATGCGTAGAGAATTTCCGATTTTTTCAATGTCAAAGTGGCCTGCGGAATTGTCGTAATTGAGTAATTCCCAATACATAGTGGGCACGCCGGCGAATGTGGTGATTCCTTCTTCCTGGAAAACTCGAAGAACGGCTTCGGTTTCGAATCGTGGAACCAAGACGGCCGTACCTCCAGTCAAGAACGTGAGGTCAATTACACTGATGCCGAACGAATGGAACAAAGGAAGTACGAGCATCGTTTTGTCTTCAGGGCCGTTTTGGAAGACTTTGGCTGCGACGGTGCAATTCATCAAAAGATTCGAATGAGAAAGTTCGGCGCCTTTCGGTTGGCCCGTTGTGCCCGACGTATAAATGATGATGGCGGAATCGTCCGAATTACATTGGACCGTGTCGAATTCTGGAGACTCCGCATTCATGAGTTCCATGAGCGTAGATTGTCCATCGACGAAAGATGGGCTTCCGGGCACTGCCGGAATAGGAATAAAATTCTTACAGGAATCCGTGTCGCTGAATCCTTCCCAACCGCTGGCGCCCATCGGCATTTCAGGGGTGCCTTCAAAACAGATATAAGTCGAAGACTCGGAATCCGTCAGGTGATAGGCGATTTCGCGGGGCCGCAGCAATACACTGAGGGGAACCATCACGGCTCCGGCTTTCAATATTCCCATCCAAACGACTGGAAAATAGGGGAGATTCGGGCATGTTAACGCCACTTTATCCCCTTTGGATACGCCCAGTTTCACGAGCATGTTTGCGACCTGATTGGCCATGGCGTTGATCTGACCATAGCTGAGGCGCATGCTGTCGAAGACCACCGCTTCATGGTCTGGTTGTTCTTTTACGTTGTCTTCCAATATTGTTGCTAAATTGTACATAACGCTGTAATACTCCTACCGTTATTTGGGGCTTTATGATTTCAGGGGGATTATTTTGGCAGGATAAAGCCGGGCAGTCAAGTCACCAAATAATCCTCAAAAACCCGAATGATATTGCAATGAAACAAAAATGTTCGTTAGAGTGTTCTATTGAAATCTAATTGCACCTATTAAGGATGAATCATGACAAAATCGGTCATTTATTTAGCGTTGTTGAGTACCTTGGCTTTTGCACCACAGATCCACGCCCAAGTTGAAGAAGAATTGGGTCAGGTCGCCCTCCATCAGACAATATTGGATCTAGGGACCGATCTGAGCCTTATGTGCGTCGCCACTCACCCTGACGATGAAGACGGCGCAACCCTCACGTATTACCGGAAGAAATACGGGTACAAGACATACGCACTGATCGCTACTCGTGGTGAAGGCGGTCAAAACGAAATCGGTTCCGAGTTATACGAAGAATTGGGCGTGATTCGAACCGACGAAATGGCGCGTGCTTCGGCTCATACCGGAGCTGACCTTCATTTTCTGGACTACGCCGAATTTGGTTTTTCGAAGAGTGCCGACGAAGCATTCGCTGTGTGGGGTAAAGACGAAACCCTACGGCGTATGGTGCGCAAGATTCGCGAACTTCGTCCCGACGTTATTATTACGCACCACGGAGAAACGGGCGGTCACGGACACCACCAAGCCGTGGGACGTGCGTTGATGATTTCCTTCGACATGGCGGCCGACCCCGATGCTTTTCCAGAACAGTTGGATGAAGGCCTGAAGCCCTGGCAAGCCGCACGATTGTATTTGAGGAGTTTTCGCGGCGATGGAAACATTCACATTCCTTACAGCGAGTTGGATCCGGTTCGCGGTGTGACGTACGCCCGGATTGCGGCGCGAGCATTGGGCGAACACGAAACACAGGGCATGGGGTTTTTTATTGATCGATTCCTAACCAGTCGATCGAGTGCGAGCTATCGACTGATGAAAGAAGCGCCGGCCGGTACTCAGGGCGGTGGTGATTTCGAAGCGCCGGGTGGGGATCTCTTCAAAGGACTGAAAGACCGCGTCACCATGGAAGCTCGGGCGCTTTCCCAAAAAGGTCTGGGGAACGTCAGTAAGAAGAATGCCCTGAACCAATTGTGGCGCGAAAAAGATAAGCCGGGCGAAGAGCGCGCGAATCAGTTGGCCGTTGCTAAAACGGAATTTCATCTGAGCACGAAAGTGTCCGACTCGCTGGTCGTTCCCGGACAGGACTTAAAAATTCAAGTGGAGTTCGTAGATTTCGGGGAATCCGATGCACAGTCCGTGGATTTTAGTTTGGAAGCCGCACCTTGGATGAATATTGCATCGGTTCCAGCCAAAAATATCAAAGTGGGTTCCAACGGGTTTGCGACCGCATCTTTTTCCGTCAAGATACCGGAAAATCAGGAACAAACCATTCCCCATCCCGAGTACTTGTTCAAGCCTAATTTTCTGAAACCCCAATTTATGGTAGTGGCCAATGCCAACGTGGATTCTCAGCCCGTGCAAGTACGTTCCGAAATCCTTGTCGACATAGCGCCGAAAATCGACATCGAATTCTTGAATGCACCATACCTTATCCAGGAAGGGTCCTCGGACAAAGCCACCATCAATTTGTTGGTTACTAATCATATGCCCGGCGATACCACGGCGACGGTAAATCTTTCTTCCGGTAATGGAATATCGCTGGACCAAAGTTCAGTGGCACTATCCTTTGACCTGGAAGACGAACAAAAGCTGGTCACCATCTCCGGTACCGTAGACTCGAACGCCAAAGCCGCGGACTATGCACTCACCGCTAAAGTAGCGTCTACCGGCCATACCGTCGAGAACGTGGCCCGTGTGGTAGATTTAAATATTCCATCCGGTAAAAACGTGGGCGTCATCTACAGCTACGACGATACCTTTATGGACACCCTCGAACGCATGGGTGTTCCCCACGAGTCGTTGGAGGTCGACGATTTTACGGCGGCGAAATTGGATGAATTCTCCACTATTATCGTCGACATTCGCGCCTATCTCGTGCGACCCGATTTGGTAGCCAATAACCAAACCCTTCTCGACTATGTCGAACGCGGCGGTTCGCTGCTCGTCATGTACCAGAAAACCTTCGAGTGGAAAAAGCATTTGGCACCGTATGATTTGCAGGTCGGTCGAAACCGAGTGACGGTCGAAGAGGCCCCCATCAATGTGCTGGTACCCGATCATCCGCTGTTCAACGTACCCAACAAAATCGTGGACAGCGATTGGGATGGATGGCGCCAGGAACGTGGCCTCTATTTCCCCAGCCGTTGGGCCGACAACTACACCGCCCTCATCGATGTCCGTGACCCCGGTGAATCTCCACCGCCCGGAAGTTGCCTCGTCACCAAGCACGGAAAAGGTACCTATATGTATACGGCGTTGGGTTGGTATCGCCAACTGCGCGATGTTCATCCAGGTACGATGCGGGTGTTCGCGAATATGCTGGATTTATAGACACCGGAAACATCAAAAAAAGCTCCGACCGACCAGCCGGAGCTTTTTTGATTAATAGATTATTGTTGTATCTAACAGGGCAACTCCCAACCCTTGCGGTATTCTTTCGAGACGATTTCTTCAGCGTTTTTCACGTTGGTGACTTTACCTTTAACGTTGTCCCATTTGAGTTTCTTGCCTGATTTCACGACCAAGTTTCCGAAGTTGACCATTTCGGTGAATGGGCCCGCGTAGGAAAGGTCGGAGCCTGATTTCGTACCGTTTTTGATGGCCTGGAGCCAATCCTGGTAATGGTTTTCGTTGGGCACGCGCAGGATGGTCGGATCGGGGCGGGTGTAGGCGGCCATTTTATCGTCGGGCATGAGTCGGGGTTTTCCGCCATATTCGCCCATGGTGATGATGCCTTTTGTTCCGACAAGGAACGAGCCATTTTTCTGGTCATCACCGAGGATCTGATTGGCCGGGATGCCTTTGGGGCGATCGGGTCGGTTGTAGATTTTTTCCCGCGGGTTTGCGGGATCAGGCCAATGGCCGTCATACCAATACACGTCCACGGCGTCCATGTTGCCGCGTTTCGGGAACGAGTATTTGATAGTCGATGCGGTGGGGAAGGTTTCTGAGTTCACGTCTTTTTGGAAAATAACTTCCACGCTGTACTCTTTTGCTTCAACGAGATTGAGACTCATGTAAACCGGGTCCATGATGTGGCAGGCCATGTCACCCAACGAGCCACCGCCGAAGTCCTGCCATGCGCGCCAATCGTGAGGGGCATAGCCGCGGTTGTAAGGTCGCCACGGCGCCGAACCGATCCAACGATCCCAATCGAGTCGTTCGGGTTGTACTTTTGAGGGCAGCGGTTCGTTGCGTCCCTGATTACGCCAGACAGGACGGTGGGTCCATACGTGGGCCTCTTTGACTTGCCCGATGGCGTTGGTTTGAAGCATTTCCTGCACCTGCCGAACGCCGTTTCCAGAATGTCCCTGGTTCCCCATCTGGGTGACCACATCCATTTCTTTGGCAGTGTTCGTTAACAAGCGCGCTTCCGCGACAGTGTGGGTCAACGGTTTTTGAATGTAACAGTGGATGCCCATTTTCATGGCCATATAGGCCGCGGGTGCGTGGGTGTGGTCAGGCGTCGTAATTGTGACCGCGTCGATGTCTTTACCCATCTTATCGAGCATATTGCGGTAATCATTAAAACGAGGGGCCTTGTCGAACATCTCAGCCATCTCCGCACCGCGATCCCAATCGACGTCGCAGAGCGCCACGATGTTTTCATCTTTACAAGCGTAGATATCAGTCCGACCTTTTCCGCCAGCGCCGATTCCAGCCACGTTTACTTTTTCGTTCGGGGAGATTTTTCCGGGTACGACTTTAGCGTCGTTGGCTTTGGCCGATGCGGCCATTACGGTTGTCGTTGTCGCGGCCGCGAGAAATGCGCGCCGACTGAGTTTTGCCTGATCCATGATCCGTCCTCGATTCAGTTTGACTGAAGTCTACTTGGTTTTTTCGCATTGTAGCACGGAGCGCGGAACGATGGTAATCGCGATGTGACAGACCTGACATCACGGACCCGTCGTCCATTAGTTCAATCCATTTCAGAGGTATACAGTAAACGTATTTTCGCAATTTCCAACGCTGGTCAGGCCAGACTGTGTCATTGCGAGGAGTGAAACGACGTGGCAATCTTTTAAAAAAGGGGTTTTCGTACCAAGTTCCAACGGCTCGAGGTAAACCGACGCGAGTCATTCCTCCATTCCCTAGGCAATCGTTGGAAAGAGATTGCCACGTCACTTCGTTCCTCGCAATGACATGATAAAGTTAGTCATGTCCAAAGAAAAACGCTCCGGCGTTTAGGCCGGAGCGTTTTGAATCTAGTTAGCTTGAACTGCGCTAGCAGGGAAGTTCCCAGCCTTTGCGGTATTCTTTGGAGACGATTTCATCCGCGTTGCGTACATTAGTGACTTTGCCTTTGACGTTGTCCCATTTGAGTTTCTTTCCTGATTTCACGACCAGGTTTCCGAAGTTCACCATTTCGGTGAACGGCCCCGCATACGAGAAATCGGAACCGGATTTTGTGCCGTTGTGAATGGCCTGCAGCCAATCCTGTGCGTGGTCCTGGCCGGGGACACGTGGAATGGTTGGATCGGGCATTTTGTAATCACGACCTGTTGCGTCGGGCATGAGGCGTGGACGTCCGCCGTATTCACCAGCGGTGATGACGCCTTTCGTTCCAACGAGGAACGAACCGTTTTTGTTGTTGTCGCCCAGTTCCTGTCCGGCCGGTATATCTTTCGGGCGCTCCGGTCGATTGTAGATTTTCTTTTTCGGATTTTTGGGATCCGGCGTGTGACCGTCATACCAATAGACGTCTACGGCATCCATGTTTCCGCGTTTTGGGAAGGAGTACTTAACCGTAGTGCTGGTCGGGAACGTTTCTGAATTGACGCCTTCCTGTTTCACTACTTCAACGGTGAAATCTTTTGCGTTCACCAGATCAAGACTCATGTAAATGGGATCCATAATGTGGCAAGCCATATCGCCTAATGCACCACCACCGAAATCCAGCCATGCACGCCAATCGAATGGGGCGTACTTGCTGCTGTACGGACGCCACGGCGCAGTCCCAATCCACCGGTCCCAATCCATGTTTTCCGGTTGTACCATCGAAGGCAATGGTTCGCCACGACCTTGATTGGCCCAAACCGGACGGTGAGTCCACACATGGGCCTCTTTTACCTGTCCGATGGCGTCTGCCTGCAACATTTCCTGGAGCTGACGAACGCCATCGCCGGAGTGCCCCTGGTTTCCCATCTGCGTTACAACGTCCATTTCTTTTGCGGTGTTGGTCAACAAGCGTGCTTCTGCCACCGTATGTGTCAACGGTTTTTGAACGTACACATGAATTCCCATTTTCATCGCCATATAGGCGGCAGGGGCGTGAGTATGGTCGGGGGTTGACACGTTAACGGCATCAATATCTTTACCCATCTTGTCGAGCATGTTGCGATAGTCTTTAAATCGAGCGGCTTCCGGGAATATCTCGCCCATTTCACCGGCGCGGTCCCAATCCACATCGCACAGAGCGACAACGTTTTCGCCTTTGCACGCGTGAATATCGCTGGCGCCTTTTCCGCCTGCGCCGATGGCGGCACAGTTAATTTTTTCGTTGGGTGAAACTTTCCCCGGTACGACTTTAGCGGCGTTCACGCGCGTTGAGGTTACAACGGCGGTCGTCGTAACTGCGGCCAGGAAGGCTCGTCTGGTAAATTCGTTTTGTATCATGATCTGTCCTCAATTCAGTTGAAATGTTCAATCAGGAAGTTGAATTCGCATTGTAGCACGCAGGCAATTGGGACAAAAGTACTAATTTGGAAATGCTCGGGCAAGGACATGTGCGAATTTGATACAGTATTCGTCCAAGATTTGAGAAGCATCCAGGAGGCGCAATGATTTCCATACAGCAAGTCGAACAATTGGCTGAAAATTACCGAGTGACGGTCAACGACGAATATTTGGACAAGTACGGACACATGAATGTGCGATGGTATTCGGAGCTATGGGGATTTGGAGCCTATAATCTCATGGCGGCTCTTGGTTTCGGAATGGGGTATATGGAAGAACGCAATTATGGGACTTGGGTGTTGCGTCAGATTATCGACTATTTGGCTGAAGTCCATGAAGGGGATACGTTGGTCGTGCGGGGGCGGGTCATCAATCGGTCCGATAAAATGCTCCACAATAAATATTGGATGGTAAATGAAACGAAGAGAAAGATCGCTTCATCATCGGAGGTCTTGATAGGGCATGCGGATTTGGCGGCACGTCGATTGGCTTCCTTCCCCGAAGACATCACGCCAAACCTCGACAAAAAAATTAAAGAGTACAACGCGTTGGCGTGGGAGCCCGAAATATCCGGCGCGATCAATCTGGAAAGAAAGTAGCCGCTTAATTGATGCGGGCGTTAATGTCGTCGGCGATTTGTTGACAGGCCCGTCGGGCAGCCGGTACGGCACCCATCATTCCCGTAAAGGCATGCGCTAAATCGTCGAACGAATGGTACTTCACATCGTTGCCTCCGTCCCGTAGTTTGTCCGAGTATTGTTCCCCTTCGTCGTGAAGCGGATCGAAGCCGGCAGTGTAGACGAGCGCAGGAGCGAGGCCTGAAAAGTCGGTTTCCAATAACGGACTGACTCTCGTATCTTTTTCGTCTTCAGAGTTGATCAAATAATGTCCGCCGAACCATTTCATCGTATCTCTGTCGAGGGGGTAGGCGTCTGCAAAATCGGTGTACGACTGAGTATCGGCCAAGGCGACGACCCAGGGATATATCAGGACCTGCAAAATCGGTTGCGCCCGATTTTCCCGCTTCATGGCGTGGGTGATCACGGCGCTCAAACCGCCGCCTGCCGAATCTCCGGCCACAATAATCTTTTCGGGATCCCCTCCCAAAATACCGCCACGGTCCTGAAGCCACCGATAACTGATTAGGGCGTCCTCCGGCGCGGCAGGGAACGGATGTTCGGGAGCCAATCGATAATCGATAGCGACCACAATGCAACCGGTTTTGTGTGCTAGGAAAGAGCAAAAGGTTTGGCAGGTATTCAGGTTTCCAATCACGCATCCGCCCTGATGAAAAAATAGAAGGAACGGAGGCGGACTCTGAGATGGGTCGGATGGCGAAAAAACCCGAATTGGAATTTCACTTAACTTCGTCGCAATCACTTTATCAATCACTTCCTTTAACGGCAGAAGCGGTCCTTGTAGCAAAGAAAAACCCGCTTCCATCCCAGCACGTGCCTGTTCGGGTGTCAGGGCGCTCATTTTTGGTTGGCTGGCCGCCTGAGTCGCCATCACCTGCAATAACGGATTCAGGGTTCTACCCGCTATTGTGACGGGCGTACCGCCGGCCATTTTGATGAGAATCGAGTCAGGAAGCCATCCCAATCCTTTTAACATGATTTTTTGGAGTAGAGCAGCGATATCTGGAAACCCTTTGTTTTGGACCTTTTGAGAAACGAATTCCATTTGTTATAAGGAAACGGTCCTCAAAAAGCAATCCAAATACTCAGTTTGTACAAAATTGTCAATATTTAAGTGTTTCTGCGGTATTTGTTCAGGTTTGTGCCTTATCCTGAAACACCCAAGTGACGCAAAAACTAAAAAACACCTTATTTTTGATGTTTTATATGCATTCGATAATTGGCACGTGCTTTGCAATGAAAAAGGAAATGAGCAGTTAATGAGGTCCGATTTACATAATCGTCCAACACCAGAAAGGGTAATCAAATGTACGATGAAAGCACAATCGTTGAGATGCTGCAGACTCTGAGTAATGTTCAAAACGAACTTTTCCGCGCGGAATGGGACAATCGTTTTAATAACGATCTTGAATTGGTCACGCGTTTAGCTGAAATTGACGCCGCCTAAATCAAATCTTAAAAATTTAAATCATACGTGATACGAAATCATACCATTCGTAATCTTTAGCGTTGCTAGATGCTTGGTCCAGGGATGATACCAAGTGACTTATATAAAAAAGGCCTGCTCAATTGAGCAGGCCTTTTTGTTTGGTATATCGGGACTTTTATTTAGATTAATTCGAACAGGCCAGCAGCGCCTTGACCACCACCGATGCACATCGTGACAACACCGAATTGCGCCTGATTCTCAACCATTTGATTTGCAAGTGTACCGACCATGCGGGAGCCTGTCATTCCAAAAGGGTGACCGATGGAAATTGAACCACCGTTGATGTTCAGTTTGTCGATATCGATGCCCAGTTTATCCTGGCAATAAATCACTTGAACCGCGAAAGCTTCATTCAGTTCCCAGAGATTGATGTCGTTTACCGTCAAGCCGTGACGTTTCAATAATTTGGGCACAGCGTAGATAGGACCAATGCCCATTTCGTCTGGTTCGCAACCTGCCACAGCAAATCCGCGGAATGCTACTTTAGGTTTGACCCCTAATTCTTCGGCTTTTTTACGATTCATCAACAACGTGGCCGATGCACCATCGGAAAGCTGAGAAGCGTTACCCGCAGTAACAGAACCTTTACCGGAATCCGGGTCGAAGTAAGGTTTCAGGCCTGAAAGTGATTCAGCCGTAGTACCTGCACGGTTACATTCGTCTTTGTCGACTACAACCGATTGCTCGCCGTCCATCTGTTTGGTTTCTTTATTGAAGAGACCCATGGAAACTTCCATCGGAGCGATTTCTTCTGCAAAAAATCCGCGGTCTTGTGCAGCGGCTGTTCTTTGCTGGCTAATCGCCGAAAATTCATCCTGCGCTTCGCGGCTGACGTTGTAACGTTTTGCAACGACTTCAGCTGTATCGCCCATAGCCATGTACAAACCAGGTTTCATTTCCATTGCTCGAGGACTTGGGTCCCCTTTACCGGAAAGCATGGTGATGCTTTCGACACCGCCGCCGATAGAAGCTACTGCGCCTTCGTTCATTACTTCGTGAGCAGCCATGGCAACGGATTGAAGACCGGAAGAGCAAAAACGGTTGACCGTAGTTCCTGCGATACCGATGGGCATTCCAGCCAATACCGCGGAGATACGTGCGATGTTGCTACCCTGTTTACCTTCTGGATTTGCGCAACCCAGAATGACGTCTTCCACTTCGGATTGGTCAAGGTTAGGGACTTTGTTCAGGACGTCTTTAATACAATGCGCGGCCAAATCTTCCGGACGAGTCATGTTAAAGGATCCACGGAACGATTTTGCCAACCCTGTACGGGAACTGGCGACAACTACAGCTTCTTCTGCCATGATACGTTTCCTTTTAATCTATCCGCTCTTTATGGTCGGATGATTGGTTAAAATAGTAAAGACCTTAATTGATATGTGATTACCAGTTCAACACTGAAATGGTTGATTTGGATCCAGCAATCCTACTAACTAGGCGCGTATTTTGTCAATTTATCAACGAAAATACAGTTTTCAATGGATTTTACGCGGATTATCAAGTACTGTATACACGTTTGTAAATCGCAGAATTACCGCTATCTGAGTAAATCAATGCCTGAACCTTATTCCTACAATATCGCCTCCTTTGAGGAGCTGCAGTCGCTTATTTCGAAACAACCACGTACTTTCTCGCTCAATTTGGTCGTTTGTTCGGATTCCACGTTGCGATCGTTCCTTGTACAACAAATTGAAGCGGCGTTTAACCAAATAGATTCCGTGTCTTTTTGGCCATACTCCGACGATCTGTTTGAGCATGTTCATGAAAAGGTTGGAGAAGGACCCAAAGACTCCATTTTCATTTTCGGTCTGGATGACGCGCTTGCTACAGATCAGAATCATGATTCCATGTTTCGAAAATTGGACCATTCTCCAAATCGCTGGAAGGCGTGGTTCGCGTGCCCGGTGATTTTTTGGATCAATTCAGAAACCGAAAAAATCTTGCTCGATGAAGCCAAAGACTTCTGGGAATGGCAGACCGGTCTTTTTCGATTGGATCCGGAACTCTAAAGTCGAACGAGATATTTGTGTTCACCTTCCAGGCACATCGTGCCGTCCTGATTGTGAATGGTGGAACCCAGTGTGATCACTCCCGTCGTGTTTTGCTTTTTCAAATCCGAAATCTCCAGCAACGGATAAAGCGTGTCTCCTGCATACACCGGTGCCAGGAATTTAGACGATTGTTCAATGAAGCCAACTAAACTGTCTCCGAGAACATGGGGGAAAAGACCTGCCCCGGCCGTTGTGAAAACCAATGCTTGAAAACCGTGAGCCAAGAGATCCTTGTGCCCCATGTCTTTCAAGTACTCACGATCGTAATGGATTGGATGGTTGTCGCCGCTCAGTACTTGGAATGCAGCGAAGTGGGCATCGGTGACCGTTCGCGATGGAATCGGAAATTGATCACCGACGGCAAGTTCGCCAAAACTCTTTTGCGGTATCAATGGCGGGTGATTGTTTTCATTCATGTTGACGTAAGCCTTTGACTATTTTTTGTTGAACGATTTGATTGTACTGGAGATTTCTTCAATCGTTGATGAAATCAAAATCCATATCATGTAAAGGACTCCAAGAATCAAGAGGCCGCCAAGTCGATTTCCCGAACCGTTACTACCGTGGTAGCAGCCCTCTTTGAAACTGTCAACCAGCTCCTGTTTCTTTCAATCCCGTTGAATACGGCGGTAACATCGTTCAGTCAATGGGTCAGTGAATACGGGGTCTTTGTCTTTCTTTTTAAACCAATTCATTTTGGTAGCCTCCTGTTAACAAATACAATCGGGAGGCCTACTTTATTCAAAAAGAACGCTATATTTGAGTCGATCCCTGGTTTCGTAATTCGGACACTGCATGGCGCACGTGTTGCGCTTTTTCTTTTGGCACCACGAGCACTCCATCATTGGTTACGACGACGATGAGGTTGTCCGCGCCGATTACGCTCACCGCCATGTCTTCCTTGCCGGATTCGTTGTAAACGATGCAATTGGTGCTTTCGAGAACCACAGGGTCGCCGATCAATACATTTCCCTCGTCGTTCTGAGTCCGCGTTCGGTCGAGGCTGGTCCACGCACCAACGTCATCCCATGGGTAATCTGCGGCGACCACAACCACATCTTTCGCGTGCTCCATTAATGCGTAGTCGATTGAAATATTTTCGAGTCCGTCAAAAATCTGTGAGACCAATAATTTGTCATTGTGTTTCATTGCATCGCACATACTGCGTACCGCTTCAGAGATATCGGGTTTCGGCGCTGCCAGTTCCTGAAGGAAGGAATCGACACGCCAAAAAAACATCCCGCTGTTCCAATAGTATTTTTTTTCTGAAATGAAGTCTTCCGCTTTCTCCTCGTTCGGTTTCTCGTGAAACGCGGCGACAGGATAAATGGGAATACCGTTCTCTTCTTTGATGGGTTTATCGACGGAGCCAGCCTGAATATATCCGTACCCGGTTTCGGGTCGTGTCGGGACGATTCCGTGCGTGGCGAGAGCACCCGTTTGTTCGGCGATATCCAGGGCCGCCGTGACGGTTTCGCGAAACCGATCCGGGTTTTCAATCTGATGGTCTGCTGTTACTACCGCCATGCTGATATTGGAGCCGTCGCCACCGTATGTGGCCAGCATATGGGCTGCCGCGAACGCCAAACAGCCGGTCGTGTTCTTTTTTGAAGGTTCGGCCAACACGTTTTCTTCCGGAATTCCGACATCCCCATCTACGATGGGCGTCACCAAATGATCGCCGGTGATAATATAAATCTGCGACGGAGGAATGATGGGGGCCAACCGGTCCACGGCTTCTTCCAGCATATTTTTGTCTGGATCGGTCAGTTTCAGGAGTTGTTTGGGCCTGTTTTTACGGGACAACGGCCAAAACCGTTCGCCTGACCCCCCAGCCATGATGACTCCAACGCGGGTAATGTCTACTACTTTTGTCATGAATATTAATCCTCCAGCGGAGTATTATGGTCCAAAAGAATGTTTAAAGTATATGTCCAAAGTGTTTTGATGATAACGGGTTATCAACTCCTGGGATTGTTCTGGTGGGGTTCGTGTGTTACCATTATGCTAGTGAATCATGATCTGATTTGAGCCTGTATACGCTCTTATCGGTATTCTGACCAATAAAACCTTATAAAGGCAGTGTTTATAATATGAACGGTATTTTTAAACAAATATCTTTGTGGATAGTCTTGTTGTTGTTTCTCCTCGTCGGTGTGGCCATCATGTCAGATCGGAGTAGTCCCGAAGATAAACTCGGAAGGTATGATTTCGAAACCGAGTTGTTCGATAATAATAACGTCAAAGCGGTCGAATATATCAAGAAGCCAAACGAAACCTATGAATGGAAAGTTACGTTTCTAGAGCCCGTAAAAGATCAGAAAGTTATTGAATTCGAGACACACGATTTCCCCGCACTTTGGGAAGAAGAACTCAAAGCACAGCGGATCGAGCCGGACTTACAGGAAGACGGCGGTATTTTTACGACGCTTCTGGTTAATATCCTTCCGATTCTGCTCATCATTGGTGTTTTCTGGTTCTTCATGATTCGCCAGATGCAAGGCGGAAGCAACAAAGCAATGTCCTTCGGCAAGAGCCGAGCCCGTCGCATTAGCCCGGGCGACAAAATGGTTACGTTTAAAGATGTCGCCGGCGTCGATGAAGCGAAAGAAGAACTGCAAGAAATTATCGAATTCTTGAGAGATCCCAAAAAATTCACCAAATTGGGTGGTCGAATTCCTAAAGGCGTACTCCTCGTAGGGCCTCCGGGCTGTGGTAAAACTCTCTTGGCCAAAGCCGTGGCTGGTGAAGCCAACGTACCGTTCTTCTCGATCAGCGGCTCGGATTTCGTTGAAATGTTTGTCGGAGTTGGTGCAAGCCGTGTCCGCGATTTATTCCAACAAGGACAAAAGAACGCTCCTTGTATTATTTTTATCGATGAAATTGACGCGGTTGGCCGTCAACGCGGCGCCGGATTAGGCGGTGGACACGACGAACGTGAACAAACGTTGAACCAGCTGCTCGTTGAAATGGATGGGTTTAATTCCAACGAAGGCGTCATTTTGATGGCTGCCACGAACCGTCCCGATGTTTTGGACAAAGCCTTGATGCGCCCCGGTCGTTTTGACCGTCAGGTCATGGTGGGTAATCCGGATATCAAAGGTCGCGAAGAGATTCTCAACATTCATATTACCAATAACGGCGTACCCCTGAATGACGATGTAGGGATTCGAGTCATTGCTCGCGGAACGCCCGGTTTTTCCGGAGCGGATCTAGCTAATCTGGTGAATGAAGCAGCATTGATGGCTGCGCGCAGAGACCAGGAACAAGTCATGAACCACGACTTTGAAGAGGCCAAGGATCGGGTTCTCATGGGTCCTGAGCGACGTAGTATGGTCATTAGCTCTAAGGAAGCGCGGAATACTGCGGTTCACGAAGCAGGGCACGCCATCATTTGCCGGTTACTGCCCGACGCGGATCCGGTACACAAAGTAACCATCATCCCTCGTGGACCGTCTCTCGGATTGACGAGTTGGCTGCCGGAAGAAGACCGACACAATTACTCGAAGAGATATTGCCTGGCTATGTTACGTGTCGCCATGGGCGGTCGCGCGGCTGAAGAAATCGTGTACGATGAATATACGAGTGGCGCTGCCGGAGACTTGCAAATGGCTACTTCACAAGCGCACTCGATGGTCTGTGAATGGGGTATGAGTGCTTTAGGTCCCATCGCTTTCGGATCGAACAAAGAAGTATTCCTGGGTCGAGATTTCAGTAAAGACCGGGACTACAGTGAAGATACTGCTTCTGCAGTGGACGGCGCTGTTCGGGAATTGCTGGAAACTTCTTATGCCGATGCTAAAGATCTATTAGTCAAACATCGTGACATATTGGAAGCCGTGACCGATGCCTTGGTAGATCGTGAGACATTGAACACGAAAGAACTCGATGAAATCATCATCAATGTAGGCGGCGCTGATTTACTTCCAGATTTGGAACCGGATGTTGAGCCCGTCCAGGCCGCAGCGCAAGACGACGCTGAGTCCGATTCGGCTGAGAAAACGTCGACCGATCAAGATGATGATACGGGAAATCAGGTACCCCCTGGTGATATCGTTCCGGGAACTGCCTAAATCGAATCGATGATTCCTTTGAAGGAAGATCAGCCAGCCCGACATACTGCCCGTACGAAAGTCATGGGTGTAATGAATGCGACGCCCGATTCATTCTACGAACCGAGCCGGTTTTCTTCTGAACCCTCGGCCCGCGAAATCGCCTTGAAGATGGTAGATGACGGTGCCGACATCATTGATATCGGCGGCGAATCGAGCCGTCCGGGAGCAGAACCTGTTTCACTCGAAGAAGAACTCGCCCGAATTGTCCCATTAATTGAAGCGGTCGAAGGATTGAAATGCCAGCTGTCTATCGATACGTATCACGCTGAAACAGCGAAACGAGCGATTGAGCTCGGGGCGACGATGGTCAACGATATTACCGCACTTAGAGGCGATGCGGACATGGCCGAGGCCGTGGCCGACGGAAACGTAGACTGTGTTTTGATGCACATGCAGGGCATGCCCCAGACCATGCAGCACGAACCAATCTATGAAGACATCGTCGACGACATCCGGCTTTTTTTTGAGGCACGGGTCGAATATGCGATTTCCAAAGGGATCTCCGAAGACCGTATTTGGTTGGACCCGGGTTTCGGATTTGGAAAGACGGTGGAGCATAATTTAAACTTGTTGAGAAGGCTATCCGAATTTCGCGACCTTGGGTTTCCCATATTAGTGGGCACCTCGAACAAATCGATGATCGGTGCCGTTTTAGACGCGGAAATCTCGGATCGTTTAGAAGGAACAGCCGCGACAGTTTCGGTTGCCATATGCCAGGGGGCAGATGGTGTGCGGGTTCATGATGTAGGCGCCATGTCGAAAGTGGCGCGCATGACCGATGCCATTGTAAGAAAGGAATTATTTTGACAGAACGGTTATTTGGAACAGACGGAATCCGGGGTAAAGCAAACGTATATCCCATGAACGCTGAACTGGCACTACAGGTTGGGCGTGCGGCAGGTCATTATTTTCAAAAGGATGATCGTCCTCACACTATTTTAATTGGGAAGGACACCCGGCAATCCGGCTATATGCTCGAGAACGCCCTGACCGCCGGTTTATGTTCCATGGGCGTTAACGTTGTACTGGTCGGTCCACTTCCCACGCCCGGCGTGTCGTACATCATGCGTAGTTTACGTTGCGACGCTGCGATTATGATATCCGCATCGCACAATCCGTATTACGATAACGGAATCAAGTTTTTCGGACGCGACGGATTCAAATTGCCCGACGAAGTGGAAGACGAAATTGAAGCCTTGACAACCGGCGATCACATTGACGACCATCGACCGACCGGAAAAAAAATTGGAACGGCGAGACGAGTCGACGACGCCGCGGGTCGATACATCGAATACGCGAAATCCACGTTCCCCAAAGGAATGCGTCTGGATGGCCTCAAGATTGTGGTAGACGGAGCTCACGGAGCGACCTATAAAGTTGGGCCCATGGCGATGAGCGAACTGGGCGCCGAGATTATTCCAATGGGAACGGCTCCAAATGGGATAAATATTAATGAAGAGTGCGGCTCCATGCATCCCGAAGCGATGCAGGCGAAAGTGATCCAGGAGAAAGCGCACCTTGGGATTGCATTTGATGGCGACGGCGATCGGGTATTGTTTGCCGATGAAAAAGCGCAGTTGCTCGACGGGAACGCCGTCTTGAGTATATTGGCGACCGATATGCTGGAACGCGAGGAATTACCGAGTAAGACCGTCGTCACTACGATCATGGCGAACGGTGGTTTGGCGCGAGCGATTGCGCCATACGGTGGAAAAATCCTTCATACGAAAGTCGGTGACCGCTATGTCGTCGAAGAAATGCGAAGCGGCAATATGCTGTTGGGCGGAGAATCGTCGGGCCACATCATCATGCTGGAGCACAACACAACCGGTGACGCGTTGATTACGGCGTTACACGTGCTGGCGACGATGCTTCGGAAGGAATGTACCTTGAGCGAATTGGCATCCATTTACGAAGCCTTACCCGAATCCCATGACAAGATTCCGTTGAATGGCAAAGGGAAACCGCCACAAGAAGTTCTCGATGCCATCAAAGACAAGGCGGAAGCCGAATTGGGTGACAAAGGCCGCGTTGTGATTCGTCCATCCGGAACCGAACCCATCATTCGCGTGATGGTGCAACATGAATCCATGTCCGAGGCCGAGGTGTGGGTCAAAAGACTCACTGAAGAAATCAAAGCACTCTAGACCTGCAAAGTATGCATGGTTTTGGGCCTTATGAATCGGGACAGGTGCCATGAAAGAACAACTAATCCAGGAAATACTATTGGCCCGGCAACGGGTGTATGCGGTCGGGGAACCGACTCCGCTTGAAAAAGCGGAACTTCCCATCGATGCGGACGTCTACCTGAAACGGGAAGACCAATCGCCCATCCACGCCTACAAGTGGCGCGGTGCCTACAATCGCATGGCCATGCTTTCCGATAACGAGCGAGAAGCCGGGGTCATTTGCGCGTCCGCTGGAAATCACGCACAAGGCGTCGCGTTGGCCGCCCAAAAGCTTGGGGTCAATGCACGCATCTACATGCCCAATTCCACTCCTCAAATGAAACAACTCGCTGTGAAACGACATGGCGGCGATCGCGTCGAAGTGATTCTTCACGGCGATAATTTTTCCGAAGCGGCTGAACTCGCTCTCTCCGATCTGGAAAAATCCAACAGTACCTTTATTCACCCTTTCGACGATCTCGGAACCATGGCGGGACAAGGCACGTTGGCCGATGAAGTCGTGATGTCTGGTGAAGGTCCTTTCGATGTCGCCTATTTACAAATTGGCGGCGGTGGTATGGCTGCTTCGGTAGCATGCTGGTTGAAGCATTACTATCCGGACATCCGAATCGTGGGTGTGGAAGGTGTGGACCAGGCGTGTATGAAAGCGGCGGTCGATGCTGGTGGGCCTGTGCAACTCGATTATGTCGATGTATTTTGCGACGGAACGGCCGTAAAAAAGGCAGGTGAAAAAACCTACCAACTATGTTCCGATTTGATGGATGAATTCATCACCGTGACCAACGAAGAAGTGTGTGCCGCGATTCAGATGTTGTGGGAAACGAGTCGATGTATTCCTGAACCTGCCGGGGCCATGGGGTTAGCAGGGTTATTGAAGCAGCAAGACCAAGTCACTGGACAGAAGGTATTGTGTGTGGTGTGTGGCAGCAACCTGGATTTTGGCCAATTGGCCTGGATCGCCCAGCATGCTGGGATAGGTGGCGGCCGCCGCCGCTATATGCGATTTGAAATCGGCGAATATACGGGCGGAATGCTCGACTTGATCAGTTCGGCGTTGGACGGCGTCAACATCATCGAATTCCAGTATGGGAAAGTCGATGAGGAAAAGGCGTGGCCCGTCATCGGCTTCGAAGCGTCCCCTCTGGATTTGCAGTTGCTCGGTCAGCGATTGACGGATCTGGAAATCCCCTACGAAGACGTCACCTCTCAGGAAGACGTTGAGTTTCGAATTATTCACTATGAATCGTCATTGTTCAAGAATCCTTTTTTTATTGCGTTGGAATTCCCGGAGCGCGCGGGCGCGTTGCACGATTTCCTCACACTGTTTAGAGGGAACGCAAACATGTGTTACTTCAACTACGCGTACACCGGCGAACAAGTCGGGCGTGCGTTGCTAGGGTTCGAATTCGATTCTATCGACGCTCAGCTGGCGTTCAAGAAAATCCTCGCCGATTCCCATCTAACGCACCACGAAATATCTTCCGACGTCGTTTCTCGCGTTCTATAGGCCACGAATCACCATCGCTTGCGGAACACGTATTCTTCGTATACTATTAGGAGGTTTGAATTGACCCTTGGAATGGCGGTTTATGTTGAGGTATGTCTTTTTAGTATCGATTTTTGTAAGTACTCATTCGTTTGCTCAAACAGATTTTCTGGACCCCCAATTCGGCGTAAACATCACGAGTGACATCGTCTATGCGACGGGTGCCGTTCAATCGCCATCCGTGGGGAACAAAGACCTGATATTGGATTTGTATGAACCTACCGGTGCGGGAGTACCCGCCTCGAAGCCCGGATTCGTGATTATTCATGGAGGTAGCTTTACTTCCGGAAACAAGAGTGCAATGGCCGGGCTGGCCAACGAATACGCGTCGCGAGGGTACGTTTGCGTTTCGATCAATTATCGTCTCGTTTCCGATGATCCACCCACGCCCGGAGCCGATCCGGTGTCCCGCGCCGTAGCCGCCGCCGTCGAAGATGCCGCGAATGCGGTGCAATGGATGAAGGCCAACGCCGGACTTTACGGTATCGACCCGACCCGAATCGCTATCGGGGGATATTCCGCCGGCGCCATTACGGCTCTGTTTACCGGGTACAACGAACTCGGAGCCGCATCATCCGTCGATGCCATCGTGAGTTTTGCCGGCGGCCTTTATGGGTTCGAGGGCAGCATAGACAGCGATGACCCGCCCGTTATCCAGTTACACGGCTTCGATGATCCCACCGTTGCATTTACGCTGGCCCAGGCGATAGACAATGCCGCGGCGACCGCCGGTATTGCCCACGAGCTTCACACGATGCTTGGCGTCGGCCATGCCGCCTATCCGAACCGGAACTCGTATGTCTTACCGGGGGGTGATACGCCGAACGAGAAGATCCAAGCGTTTTTGTACCAGCAACTTCAGCTTGCAAGCATCGGAAGCGGCCCCTATGTCCCAAATCCGTTGGCCATGCCGTTGAGCTCGATTGTCCTCGCATTGATGTCTTTGCTGATAGTTGCCCTGGTAGCCCTAGTGATGACTAAAGCATCTTTCCAGTGAGAACACCATTGCCGTACCGGATTCGTTGCAGGATTCGATAGCGTCGAAGTCGTTCATGGAACCACCCGGCTGTACGATGGCGCTGATGCCCTGGGATGTGGCAGCCTCTACGGCGTCGCGAAAAGGAAAAAACCCATCGGAGGACATGACGGCGCCGTCCATGGTTTCCGTGCCGGCATATTTTTCTTTGGCTTTGATCATGGCCTGAGATACCGCGCCGACGCGGTCCTGTTCACCGGTTCCCACTGCGAGGGTCTGGCCGTTCTTGGCGATGACGACGCCATTCGATCGCACGTGGATATTCACATACCAGGCGAAGAGGAGGTCGTCCAATTCCTGAGCGGTTGCTTGGCGTTGAATGTCGACCCGTCCCTTTTTCGCATGTTCATTGTAGGCCGGTTCGAGATCTTCCACCGATTTCACGCGGGATAGGTACGGCGTTGCAAGAATGATGGAGCCGTCGTCAAATACTTTGATTTCTTTCACGTCTGAATGGTCGTCCAGGAATTTCGGCAGTTTTGAAAAGTCAGGCAGTTCGACAATCCGGATAGCCTTGTTGCGCTTGTATCCATCGCCGTTGTTAAACGCGTCCAGGGCTTCCTGAGTGAAGGAGGGTGCCGCGACCCCTTCGACGATGGTTTGCATGATGGAATCGGCGGTATCGAAGTCTACTTCAGTGTTGAAAGCAACAACGGATCCGAATGCAGCTTGCGCATCGGCGTCGCGCGCGCGTTCGTAGATTGTTTTCAGGTCCATGTCGCCGTTTTTGATTGCCACTCCGGAAGGGTTGCAGTGTTTCATTACGGCGCATGCGTCACGGGGCATGAACTTCAGCATTCCAACGGCGTGGTGGATATCTTCCAGATTGGTCTGGGACAGCCCGCCTTTACCTGATTTCAGAATTTTGTAATTCCCGAGAACGACGTTGCCTTCGGTGGGGCGATAAAACGCGGCCGGCTGGTGAGGGTTTGTACCGTAACGCAGGTCTTCCACTTTTTCGTAGGTCTTTCCGATTACGTCTATCGTGTCGGGGAACTCGCCCACGTTTTTCGTCCGGTACATGTCCTTCAATTGTTTGTCAGCCATTTTTGGTTCCTTTTCCGTTCCGGTTCTTACCTTTTCTTTCGAAAAAGAAAAGGTAAGACCAAAAGAAATCGTGAAAAACTCTCGTTTTTCTTGATGTGGTTTTGATTTGTAATAGCGGGAATGCAGCCCCCGGCAAGGGGAAATTGTGCCAATTCTTCCCCTGTTTTGTCAAAGGTAAAAAGATACGCATGGGGTTGGGGTGTGTCATCTGCGTATATCAGCGACATCTGCGGACTGTAAAGTCTGTGCCAATTTTGGCACACTGGTGGGAGTTTGTGCCGGAGAGGTAGTTTTCATGAGTAGAGTCGCTTCAATTTTTCTTTCTACACTCGTTTTTTTTTCGTATGGAGCAGTCGCTCAATCACCCCCAATGGATATCGGAAATCGAGTCGAGCTTTTCGTTGACCACCACTTCATCGAATCGATGGAGGGCGTGGAACTGAGGCTCCATGAACCGCGCGGGATGGAGGCGGTCGTGGAGTTTGATAAGCCCTGGGAAGGGCGTTACTCGGGGTATACGACAGTGTTGAAGGATGGCGATGTCTATCGTATGTATTATCGGGGCCTACCTACTGCAGGAAGAGACGGCTCGAACACGGAAACCACTTGTTACGCAGAAAGTTCAGATGGGATTCATTGGACGAAACCGGAATTGGGGTTGTTCGAATGGGAAGGATCCAGCGCGAACAACATCGTGTTGGCCGATCACGCGCCACTTTCGCACAATTTTTCGCCGTTCTTCGATACCAACCCGGAATGTCCACCCGAAGAACGATTGAAAGCGGTCGCGGGAACCGAGAAAAGCGGGTTGGTCGCCTTCGTCTCGGGAGACGGGGTCCGTTGGAAAAAGATTCAGGAAGAACCCGTGTTCACCGAAGGTGTCTTTGATTCGCAAAATGTCGCCTTCTGGTCGGAGCTCGAACAACGTTACGTGTGTTTCTTTCGCGTGTGGTCAGGCGGCGGATACAAAGGGTATCGCTCGGTCGCGAAGACGACTTCTAAAGATTTCATCCATTGGTCGAAGCCAGCGGAGATGACGTACGGCGATTCGCCTCGTGAACATCTGTACACGAATCAGACGCACCCCTATTTCCGAAATCCTCATTTGTACATCGCGGTTGCTGCGCGCTTCATGCCGGGACGTCGCGTGGTGAGCGCGGAGGCGTTCGAGAAGATTGGGGGAGAGGCGAAATATTCGGGCGATAGTTCTGATACGGTATTGATGACAGCCAGAGGCACCGGCGCATATGACCGGACTTTTATGGAAGGATTCGTGCGGCCGGGGTTGGGGATGAATAATTGGACGTCGCGAACGAATTATCCGGCGTTGGGCGTCGTGCCTATCAATGACAACGCGATGTCGTTTTATGTGAATCGAAATTACGGCCAAAAGTCAGCCTATTTACAGAGGATGGAGTCCCGGGTGGATGGATTTGGTTCGGTACATGCTTCGTACGAGGGCGGTGAAATGATCACGAAACCGCTGCTGTATAAGGGCGGCGATTTGGTGATTAATTTTGCGACGTCTGCCGCGGGAAGCATTTGGGTGGAACTGCAGCACCGTGACGGAACTCCAATCAATGGATTTGGGATAGATGAATGTGATGAGATTTTGGGAGACCAGATCGAAAGGACAGTTACTTGGAAGGGCAATTCTGATTTGTCAGGCATGACAGGGCGACCCGTGCAATTGCGTATCCGAATGAAAGATGCGGATTTGTATTCGGTGCGCTTCAAGTAGCGGCTGTGGAGTATGTAGTTGACTGACGAAATTCCAAATGAGGCGGAGGCGCCGCTGTATCATTCCTGTCCCCACTGCCATATGCTGCTGGAAATCCCGCGGGATAAGGGAGGCACAAAGGGAAAGTGCCTGAAATGCGGCGCGGTCATGTTGATCCCGAAAGCTGAGCCCCTTTCGATTTTCGGGAAGACGGTCAATTTTTTCACGGGCGGCCGTTACGAGAAATATAAAGAGTCGCCGTTTCGCCAAAAGGCTGATCATCTCCGGCGGACGGCGAAGCGAATTACGCCGGTTACCAAGACCCTTCAAAAGCAGGTGTCCGACTTCGAACAAGAACTGGAAGAAACCTGGGCGATATTGGTGAGGCGGGATTTACGGCAACGCCTCGAGTCGCGTTCAGTGGACGAATTGGCGGAACTGGATTCGGTCGGCGATGCGACCATCGAGAAGCTCAAAGATGAGGGCGTCGACAATCTCTCCAACCTGGCCGGCAAACGAAATATCCTTTCGACGCTGTCCCACGTAACCCAGGCCGCTGAGGACAACATCGCCGCTTATCTCGACGGGGTGATCGAAGTCGCCAAGTCGTCACCGCCGCGATTGAACCCCGAGCGCGAAGAAGTGCAGCAGTTGGTCGAAACCATGTTGTCGGTGGAGTCCATCGAGGATCCGCTGAAACGGGCCACCGATGAATTGACCCGCGTGATGGGTGCGTTGCGGAGTTTTCCACGCTCGAGTTTGACCGGCATGTTCATGGAAATCGATCCGGAATCCGAGAAAGTGTTGGATTCGATGATTCTGGATTTGGAAGCGCGCCAGGATGAACTCGCGTCCACGGAAAACCGTCAGGCCGTTTCATACGGCGATTTGTCGCAGGCGGACTATTTGAAAGCACTGGGACTGATTCAATCGCGGTTTTTCGAACGCGACGATTATCTGCCCTACAACGCCGCGCACGCGGAGCATGGGCATTTGAAAGATGACCTCGTTTCGCGGATTGGGCAATTCGAGCTGGACCTATCCGGATTGAAGGATTGCCAATTGCGCCGGTATCAGGAATTCGGCACGAAATTTATGTTGGTCCGTAAACATTCTTTTCTCGGCGATGAAATGGGTTTGGGAAAAACCGTACAAGTATTGGCGAGCATTTGTCATCTGCAGAGTAAGGCGGAAAAGATTTGGGGCTTGGTGATCGTGCCGGCCAGTCTGAGGCAGAACTGGGAACGGGAAATCCAGACGAAGACCAACGCGACGGCGTATGTATTGGAAGGCCGAACGCTTCAGAAGGATGCGCTTCGGTGGCAGGAAGAAGGCGGTATAGCGATTATTTCGTACACGACCTTACGAGCGAAGCTGGATGAGATGATGGAGGTGACGAAACGCCTTACCATTACAACGGCGGATGAAGCCCAGTACATCAAGAATCCGAAAAGCGGGCGGACCAAGGCCACCCGGGCGTTCACGTTGAAAGCCGAATACAGCATCGTGATGACGGGGACGCCCATCGAAAATCATCCCGGCGAATTCACGTGTATCCTGGAGGCGCTGAACCACGGGATGGCCAGCGTCGGGCAGTTGAAAGGAAACGAGGCTGCCTGTTCACCGGAGTTTTTCCGGCAGGTGATGAGCGATGTGTATCTCCGGCGGAATAAGGAAGATGTGCTCGACGAACTGCCCGAGCTGAACGAAATCGTCGAATATGTGGCCTTGGAAGAATCGGACCTGCGCCAACATCTGGGAGCCATGAAAGCGGGCGAGCATTTCATGAAGTTACGACAACATGCCGTCATGGCAGGACCGGGTCCGGGGTCGAAGTTGGAACGCGTCATCGAGCTCGTAGAAGAGTACCGCGAAAACGCCGAGAGCGTCGTCGTGTTTTCCTATTTTAAAGATGCGCTCGGATTTCTGTTGGAGGCGATTCCCGATGCCGGCATGATCGACGGGAGCGTGAAATCAGAAGATCGCATGCGGTTGATCGATGAATTCTCTGCCTACTCCGAACGCGGCGGCGTACTCCTGACCCAAATCGTGGCCGGCGGCGTCGGCCTCAACATGCAGGCCGCATCCGCCGTGATTCTCGTCGAACCGCAGCTCAACCCCGCTATCGAAGCCCAGGCCATCGCCCGCGTCCACAGAATGGGACAACGAAACAGCGTCAACGTCCACAGACTCTATTCCAGCCACACCATCGAAGAAGGCCTCGTAAAACTCCTCGCCAAAAAACGCAAATACATGGAAGATTACGCCCGCGACAGTGTCCTAAAAGACCAGGTCGAATCCGCCGTCTCCAACGACGAAATATCGGCGATGGTCAAGGAACAGGAAGAGCGGTTGACTGAGATGTTGAAGGCTGAGTAGTTTTTATACCTCTTCGAACAAATAAAGACAGCGGAGTACGCATATGTCGTTATAGTCAGGTGACTACAATCAAATTTGGAAATTGAAAATATGCCAGAAAAAATACATTCTGAGTCAGAGAATGAAGAATATCCATTCAGTACGTTGTGGAACGATTTCGATCGTCGGTTGAGCGTGCATGAATATTATACCTCTCAAGGACAAGAGCCAGCCGGGCGTTTTGGAAACTGGGTCGGTAGTACCGACAATTCGGGGTACATCAGGGAAAGATGTCTCCGGAATTTAATTTCAGAGTACGAGCTCGGGGATGAAAACCGAATCCTGTTGCGTTTGGCGGATTGGGTCCCGGAAATTCAATCGATTGCGCGGGAATGGATATTGGATAAAATCGAAGAAGTGCCTTTACATTCATTGATAAGAAATTCCGAACTCATTTTGTATCTTGCGCGAAAAGACAAGCTTAAGGACGACGCTGGTTTTCAAAAAATCGAGGAGACATTGCTCGACAAAATTCAGCATTTGGAAGCTGCACGTTTCTACGAATTAGATAGGGAATTCAGGAAACACGTTTATGGGCTTTCGCTTGATCGCGACCAGAAGCTTCGTAATCGGATCGTAAATGAAGAAAACCCGTTTTTGCGAATCTTCCTGCTTAAGCATTCCTCCTGTACGATGTTGAGTGATGATGAAGTGCGCCTGTTTGCTCAAGATCAATCGGTAATAGTCCTTCGAGAATTTGTACTTTTTCGAATCCGGAACCAGATCTCGATAACTAAAGACGAATTCATGCGTTTGGCAATTCATAGAAATTACGGACTTCGCGACATCGGGAGGTTCTACTTGAAGAAGTATTTCGATACCGATTGCTATCAGATGTACAAATCGTTTGATTCAGAAAACTTCTATTTTATTGCAGATTATGCAAAGCCGGAAGATATTGAATCGTTCATTCGCGGGATTGAGACTGGCGATAAGTTTGTCAAATTGCTTTGTCTGCGCGCGCTAATCGGTATAGACAAGCATCAGTTGAATAAATTCGACATCAATGTATTGCTTAGAAATGGCCGTATATTTAGAAAAATGCTATATGCAAATCTTCCTAAGGTGAAATCGGTTGACCAATTAAAAGCCATGAAGCCCATTATTTTGGAACACAGCGACAAGGGTTTAAATTCTTATTTGTCCATGATGTTGAATAAATCTTTTTGGAACTTTGTCGATGAAGCCTTGCAAGAGTATTTAGAAAACCCTTCGGATAGTCTGTTTTGTTTATTGGATCACACGGTAAAAGAGAATTGCGCATCATGTAAGCCGCCCTCGTTGGAGTTGAAAGAACAGATTTCAAAAAAAACGGAAACACTTGGGTTGAATAGGGATTATCTTCGCCGGAAATTATCGAAACTTATCAAGTTTTATTTGGGAGAGGTGTAGAAACATAGGGCGACTGGGTCATGAGACCCAGTCGCATGAAATCAAAACTAGATCTGCGAATAACCCGTAGGCAGTAAGAACAGATTACTAATCCCCGAAAGAATTGCGGAGTTGGCGTATTCGGGTTTGGAGCTGATTTCTTTCCAGGCGGGGTCTTTGATGAACGTTTGCCAGGATTTGGGGTGGGCTTCCATGTTGGGGAACGACAGGATGTAGGTCAAGTTGGGCATGTCGGGGCCAGTGAGGTGTTCGCCGTAGAGGACAGGGCCGAGGGTCGTATCCTTCATGATCTGGATTTCGCCGACGTTGAACATTTCGATTTTTTTCTGACCGGCTTTCACGGAATGGCTTTCGTAGTTGCGCAGTTCGAGGACACGCTCTTTGTTTTTGTAGGGTGTCTCGAAGGTCGGCATCCCTTTGAAGGATTTCATGAACGTCGTCTCGATACGCGAGTATGCCGGATTTTTAGCATCGGTCGTAAATGTGTCCTTTCCTTTTTTCAGGTATTTCTCGTCGGTCAGCAATTTTTCCGTGGCCGTCGCGAAGGATTCAATTGAATCGTGAACGACGATGACGTAGATGAGGTCGTCGCGGTCTTGCACGTCGAATGCACCAACGGCACGTACACCGATGCGGTTGTAGGCCGGTACCGCAGCTTTCTCCAGGTATTTGTGGAAGGCTTTTTTCTGATCGCCGTTGGCAAAGGTGTATTTGCGGAATTCGTAGTAGTCGCGGGCTTCGTGTCCGTCGGCCATGAGGGAGGTCTCCGAGTCGATAAAGGTTGCAGTTACGGTAAGTCCGGTGAGGGCGATGAAGTCTCTTCTGTTGAGCATGGTGCGAATTCCTCGTTGTTTGAATGTGAGCGTAAACGATGCCATTTCATTCGGCCCCAATTCCACTTTCTTTTGGAAAAAAGAAAGTTCGCAAAGAAAATCGTGAAAAGCGGTGCTTTTCTTATTGGGTTTGGTCGGGTGCTTTCTGCTTTGTTATTGGATTACAATGGGGCGGTGAAGAAATCTATGTGAGGAAGCAATTTCATGATGACGTTATTGGTAGCGATATTGTCTTTTTTTGGATTCATTGTCGCGTATAACACGTACGGGAAATATTTGGGATCGAAGATTTTTGATTTAGATCCGAACCGGGTTGTGCCGTCCACGGAATTGGAAGACGGTGTGGATTACGTCCCGACGAAACGGTCTATTGTGTTCGGCCATCATTTTACCTCCATCGCGGGTACGGGGCCGATAGTCGGTCCGGCTATCGCAGTCTTTTGGGGTTGGCTTCCGGCGCTGTTGTGGGTGGTCCTTGGTTCAATCTTCGTCGGCGCGGTTCATGATTTCGGCGCATTGGTGATTTCGCTTCGTAGTCGTGGCCAAACCATCGGCGACGTCGCGAGCCGAATGATTTCTAATCGTGCACGATTGTTATTCCTCATCGTATTATTCATGGCGTTGTCCATTGTGCTCGCCGTGTTCGGACTGGTTATCGCCACCATCTTCAAATTGTATCCCGAGACGGTCTTGTCCGTATGGGCGGCAATGCCGATTGCGGTCGTATTGGGACTTTATCTGAAACGCGGCACGAGCAACATCATGATCCCGTCGTTGATCGGCTTGGTCCTATTGTACGTCTGTGTTTTTGTGGGTGTGAAATGGTTTCCCATCTCCTTGCCCACCCCCGAAGATGCCACGACCTACGGACAACAACTGATGAATCCTGTCGTGCTCTGGACGGCTATCCTGTTCATTTATTGTTATATTGCAAGCGTGCTGCCGGTAGGCGTTTTACTCCAACCACGCGATTTCATTAATTCGCTCCAGCTCATGGTTGCATTGGGCTTGTTGGTGTTGGGACTGTTTGCTGCTCGGCCCGAAATGGTCGCCCCAATGTTCAATACCAATCCTCCCGCCGATGCCCCACCCATCTTTCCATTCTTATTTATAACGATAGCTTGCGGGGCCGTCTCGGGATTCCACTGCCTGGTATCGTCCGGGACTACGTCAAAACAAATCAAGACGGAAGCCGATGCTCAATATGTCGGATACGGCGCGATGTTGCTGGAAGGTGCACTCGCGGTGCTGGTTATTCTTGCCTGTTGCGCCGGTCTGGGCTTGGGAGTAACCGATGGTGCTGGAGGAACGATCACGGGTGCGGCGGCGTGGCAATCCGTCTACGGTGAATCCTGGGCAGGAATGGGCCTCGGAAAAAAAGTCGGTGCATTCATTGAAGGCGGCGGAAATATGATTGCTGTTCTGGGCATGAGCAAGGCGATGGCCATTGGCGTGGTCGCCGTGATGGTAGCCTGTTTTGCAGCGACCACATTGGACACCGCGACCCGGCTTCAACGATACGTGATTCAAGAATTAGGCGGCGCGTTGAACATTGGCGCGTTGACTAATAAATATTTTGCCACAAGCACAGCGGTAGCTGTTGGTCTGGCGGTGGCCCTTGTTCCCGGCCCCGCGGGTCCCGGTTCCGGCGGCCTCATCTTGTGGCCCCTTTTCGGCGCGGTGAATCAGTTGCTCGCCGGGTTGGCGTTCATGGTCATTGCCTTCTACTTAATTCGCCACGACAAGCCGATTTTCTTTTTGGTGATTCCGGCGGCCTTGATGGTTGTGTTGCCTGCCATCGCTATGTGGATGAACATCGCCAACTGGTACAAAGCGGAGAGTTGGCTGTTGGTCGGCGTGGGAGTTGTCATCGAATTCATCCAGGCATGGATGATTCTGGAAGGAATCCTGATGTGGAAAAAAGCCAAAGGCGTGGAGCCCGAACCCCTTCCGCCGTTGCAGCCGGCCACATCTGACGGACGTGCCTCCTAATCCTTGGGGGATATGCGGGAACTTTTTCGAAGGTTTCGACATTACAGACTAGATTGGGGACGTGAGCTTTTCGTCAACTATTTATCTGAATTTTCATCAATCCAATGATTGAAACACTTGGATTCGATCAATTGGGGTTGTTATAATCACGGACCGTGATTTCAGAGAAAACTCTCGGACACGGGTACATAATTTTTGAAAGGAGGTGGGTGCGTATGAGTGACTCAAATATTGAGGAAAAAGTGAAGGGTATTGTTGTAAAACAGTTATCGCTTTCAGCAGAGGAAGTAACCTCTGAAGCTAAATTCATGGATGATCTGGGCGCAGATTCATTGGATATTACCGAACTGTTAATGGCTCTTGAAGAGGAATTCAATATCGATATCGATGATGAAGCCAACTCAATCGAGACCGTGAACGATGCAATTCAATATATTTCCGGTAAAGTTTCTTAAGTGGTCTTCGCGCGATTCCGCGCTTGACATATAGATTTGGTAACCCGGCCCTATTTTTTGGGCTGGGTTACTCTGTTTTAATTCGCTAAGTGTATTCGTTTATTTGAAGCAAAAATGAATGGATTTTTATGGACATCCCAAAAGTAGTAGTCACAGGCCTCGGAATTGTTTCCGCCGTAGGGAATTCGGTAGAGACGTTTTGGGATTCCCTGTGCAAAGGTAAGACTGGTATTGGTCCCGTAACCCTCTTTGACGCTTCGGAACTTAAGACACGCATTGCGGGTGAAGCCGAAACTGTTGTACCCGAAGGTTTTTCCGAGAAGGACTGTAACCGTCAGGACCGCTATTCGCTCTTCGCAGTAGAAGCTTCCGATCAAGCGTGGAAACATTCTGGATTGGATTCCGGATCTGTGGATTTGAGTCGAGCCGGCGCCATCATCGGCAGCGGTATCGGTGGAATCGGAACCATTCAAGACGAAGTGATTAAGATGCACGAAGGCGGTCCACGCCGTGTGTCTCCGCTCATGATTCCAAAAGGAATCGCCAATCTCGGATCGGGCAACGTTGCGATTCGACATGGATTGGAAGGACCCAATAAATCTATTGTTACCGCCTGTGCGTCTGCCAACCACTGCGTTGGCGAAGCTATCTACCAAATTCAACGCGGACGGGCCGACATCATGCTCGCCGGTGGCGCGGAAGCGGCGGTCGTGAAATTCGCTATGGCCGGGTTTGCGTCTATGCGAGCCATGTCCACTCGCAACGACGAACCTGAACGTGCCTGTCGACCTTTCGACAAAGATCGAAACGGATTCGTTATGGGCGAAGGCGCCGGCGTCCTTGTGCTTGAGTCCGAAGCCCACGCCAAAGGCCGTGGAGCCAATATTCTGGCCGAAGTGTGCTCCGTTGGCGAATCGTGCGATGCCTTTCATATGACGGCGCCCAAGGCTGACGGATCCGGTGCTATTGCAGGACTGAAAGATGCTCTCGACCAGGCCGAAATCAATCCCGAGGATGTGTCCTACTTCAACGCCCACGGAACCAGCACCCAATTGAACGAGCCGGGCGAATCAAAGGCCTTACATGCCGTTTTCGGCGAAAATATGCCCTATGTGACATCAACCAAGTCGATGACCGGCCATTTACTGGGTGCAGCCAGTGCAATTGAAGCCATAGCGTGTATTTTGAGTATCCGAGATGGTATCATTCCGCCCACGATTAATTATGAAACTCCTGATCCGGATTGCATGGTGAACCTCGTGGCCAATACCGCCAAAGAGGTAGACGTTGAAATCGCGTTATCCAACGCTTTAGGATTTGGGGGTCATAATGCGGCTTTAGTGCTTCGGCGTTATGGCTGATTGGTCCAAACGCGAATCTGATTTATCCCGTTTTAGCATAGAATTGGGTGTGGGTTTTTCGGATTTGCATTTGCTGGATAGGGCGTTGACCCATTCCTCCGCTGCGGGGGGTGATCCGGTTGACCACTACGAGTCGTTAGAATTCATAGGGGATGCTGCCTTAGATTTGGCCGTATCCCATTTAGTTTTTAATAATCATCCGGGATTAAGCCCCGGTGAATATACACAAATCCGTTCCCAAGTCGTCAATAACGACACCTTGGAACGGGTAGCAAAACAGTTGAAATTGTCACCTTTTATTCGTTTGGGCAAAGGCGAAGAGCAATCGGGTGGGCGTACGCGTAAAGCGTTATTGTCAGATTGCGTCGAATCCATTATCGGAGCTATCTTTTTGGATAGCGGCTTCGAAACCGTAAATGGATTCGTCGAGCGGATTTTTGGCCATGTACTGGATGATGTAATCCAAAAAGAAAGTTGGATCGATCATCGTTCCAAACTGCAAAATTGGTGTCAGGCGCAGGGACGTTCCATACCGGAATATAAATTGGTAGGGGAGTCCGGTCCGGATCATCAGAAACAGTTTGAAATCGAAGTACTACTTGACGGGAAATCGTTAGGGTATGGCCAGGGGCTTTCCAAAAAGGAAGCAGAGCATAAGGCTGCCTCTCAAGCCTTAATTCAATTGAATGCAGGGTGAGTTATATGGAGTGAACTATTGTTGGGGTGAGTAGTTTTTAGATTGGAAATTGAATTCGCTAGGTAGCGAAATTAACAAAGGGAGTAATTGTAAGTTATGGAAGCTATACCATATTTAAAAATCGCAGCGGTGGCGAGTGTATTTTCACTTGCATTCGTCGTTTACCTCGCACGATACGTGCTGAGTAAGCCCGAAGGAAATGCGTTGACAGCTCGTCTCTCACAGATGGTGCAAGAAGGTGCGCGTGCGTTCTTACGCCGTGAATATAAGTACGTACTCGCTTTCGTCATAATCATTGTTATAGCCCTCGTTGCGGTAGGTCAATTGAATCCGGAACTTGGGTTGAACTACAAAACGGCTATTGCCTTTGCAGCCGGTGCTTTAGCCAGTGCTTTAGCCGGTTTCCTGGGAATGAACATTGCCACGAAAGCCAATTCACGTACGGCTGCTGCTGCTGAAACCGGCGGGGTAACTTCCGCGTTGGACGTAGCGATTAGTGGTGGTGCCGTTATGGGAATGGGCGTTGTGGGTATCGCTCTCCTCGGCTTGGCCACAATCTATTGGGCCTTCGACGGCAATGCGACTATCGTCAACGGGTACGCCATGGGCGCATCTCTGGTGGCTCTATTTGCCCGCTCAGGCGGTGGTATCTTTACCAAAGGCGCCGACATGGGTGCTGATTTGGTAGGTAAAGTGGAAGCTGGTATTCCTGAAGATGATCCGCGTAACCCGGCTGTTATCGCCGATAACGTTGGTGACAACGTGGGTGACGTGGCTGGTCTGGGTGCTGACTTGTTGGAATCCTATGTGGAGTCCATTATTGCCAGTATCGCTATTGCCGCTGCAGCATCCGCCGTCATAAGCGGCGAAGGAATGGAATATTTAAGAATGTATCCATTCGTTGTTGCCGCAATTGGTATCTTCGCATCCGCTTTTGGTGTGATGTACGTCAAAATGTTCGCAAAGAATAATCCGCAAAGTGCGTTGATGATGGGTACCTATATTAGTGCCGCGTTGACAATCGTCGGTGCGGGACTTGTCGCTAAATTTTATGGCGCTCCTTTTAGTCTCGGTGAAGGTCAAGATTACGGTCAATATGGCCCGTTCATTGCCTGTGTCTTGGGAATCGTATCTGGTTCGTTAATTGGATTTGTCAGCGAATACTATACGTCTTGTGACTATGCCCCGGTAAAACGTATCGCTAAGGGTTGTGAACAAGGCCCCGCGATTACGGTCACTGAGGGAACCGCGGTAGGGATGCAGAGTACAGCAGTACCTCTCATCATTCTTGCAGTATCAATCGTAATCGCCTATGAATATTGCGGCGTGTACGGAATCGCAATTGCGGCCCTTGGAATGCTCGCTACGACCGGTATGGTTGTTGCCGTTGACTCCTATGGCCCTATCGCCGATAACGCCGGTGGTATTGCTGAAATGGCTGGCCTTGATCCTAAGGTACGCGAAATTACTGATAACCTCGATGCTGTGGGGAACACGACCGCTGCAATCGGTAAAGGGTTTGCCATCGGTAGCGCGGCGTTTGCTGCAATCGGATTGTTGAGTGCATTCATGGTAAGCGCGAACTTACAACCTGCTGATGTGAGTCTTTTGGACTCCCGAATTCTAGCGGGTGTATTGGTGGGCGGAATGCTCCCATTCCTGTTCTCGTCCTTACTGTTTAACGCCGTGGGTAATTGCGCGAACATGATGATTGAAGAAGTACGTCGTCAGTTCCGTGAAATTCCAGGATTGCGTGATGGTAAAGAAGGCGTCGAGCCGGATAGTTCCAGATGCGTAGATATCGCTACACAAGGAGCTATCAAAGGAATGATGCTTCCCGGAATATTGGCCGTCACGTTCCCCGTTGCTGCTGGATTCATTCTGGGCGCTGCCGGGCTTGCTGGTATGTTGGTTGGCGCTATCGTAACTGGTGTGATGCTGGGGATTTCCACAGCGAATTCCGGTGGTGCTATGGACAACGCCAAGAAATATATCGAAGAAGGAAACTTCGGCGGTAAAAACTCTGAAGCACACAAAGCTGCAGTGGTTGGTGATACGGTTGGTGACCCGTTGAAAGATACGGTTGGTCCTTCCATCAACATCCTGATTAAGCTCATGTGCGTTATTGCATTGGTGCTTGCACCGTTATTCGTTTAATCTAAAATCACGATAGAATCGATTATTGCTGGAGCAATTATCCGAAAGGGTAGTTGCTCCAGTTTTTTTGTCATGGTTCTCGCGATGATTGGGCGCCGTCAATTAAGGTAATCGAATTGAACGATTCAACGAAACGCTAGTTTCGGAATAAGTTCCTGATCCTGTAATATCTTCCGCGCTTGACCAATCGTGAACAACGATCCGGTAATCAGAAGAGGGATATCTTTTTCCTTGGCCATTTCCAAACCGCGTCCCAACGCTAATTCCAACTCAGGCATCGTTTCGTGCGGCGTCGAGCCCATCTCTTTCGACAAAGTATCGGTATCGTAGGCGCGATGTCCGTCAAATTGGGTCAAAATGAGGACTTCAGATTTAGGTAAAATGGACTCGATCATCGCCCGGCCTGGTTTATCATTCGAAAGGCCAAGAACAACCACACAACGGCTCTCCAGGGATTGTTCCAATGCTTCCATGGCCTCAAGGTTGTGTGCCGCATCCATAATAATTGGCGGCTTCTGCGGAATGACTTCCATTCTGCCCGGCCATGTGGCGGTCTCCAATCCTTTCCTGATGGTTGCTGTCGTGATTTTTGGAAAGTCCACCTTGAGCTGTAATGCGAGGGCTGTCGCAATCGCCGCGTTCGCTGGTTGGAAGACCCCAGGCATACTCAATGTCACGTCGGTGAGCAGCGTTCCTTGCGACTCGTATGAGAAAGTCCCGTTTTTACTCGTTGAAAAGGAATATCCATCAGTTGGCGCCCAAACAGGCGCATTTTCTTCGGTCGCCTTACGTGCTATCGGAACCATGGCCTCTTCGTCGATCGGACCGACAACCACGGGTGTATTCATTTTGATGATACCCGCCTTCTCAAACGCGATTTCTCCAAGGGTATTGCCTAAGAATTGCATGTGGTCCAATCCGATATGCGTAATGGCGCATGCAAATGGTTTAATAATATTGGTCGAGTCAAAACGTCCTCCCAAACCGGTTTCAATTAACGCGATGTTGACTTTTTCATCCGCGAAATATTGAAAGGCGATGGCCGTGTTTATTTCGAAAAAAGTGGGGGAGAGGTCGTTTTTTTCTGCGAGTGTTTTGTATTGAAGGATGATTCGATCCAGCGTCTCGTCGTTGATGGGAATGGAATCCAAAAGAAAACGCTCGTTTACTTCGATGAGGTGAGGACTTGTGAATCGGCCCGTGCGATAGCCGGACTCTTGTAAGATTGAATCCAGAAAAGCGAGCGTGCTACCTTTTCCATTTGTCCCGGCTACATGAATCGTGGTCAGGGAATCCTGAGGATTGCCCGCAGCATTCATCAAATTGCGAATATTTTCCAGGCCGAGCTTAATACCGAAGAATTCGAGTCCGAATAAATAGTCGAGAGGATTCACAGCGCCAGAAAATTAAACTGGGGTGGGAGTGAGGTAAGTCAAAAGTTTACCGAGCGCAGGCCGCAATTCGTTTCGGCTGATAATCTGATCGATGAAACCGTTTTTGTATTGATATTCCGATGTTTGGAACCCTTCAGGCAATTTTACTTTCAGGGCACTTTCGATAAGGCGTTTTCCTGCGAATCCAATATTGGCGCCGGGTTCTGCCAGCGTCACATCCCCGAGGCTTGCAAAACTGGCATACACTCCGCCTGTGGTTGCATCCGTTAGCACCGTGATGAACGGTACGCCGGCTTCATTCAACTGGCGAACAGCGTCGGCCGTCTTGGCCATCTGCATGAGGGCCAAAATCCCTTCCTGCATTCGCGCCCCGCCCGAGGCTGTAAACACGATGAAGCAAGTTCGCGTATCAATTGCGTCCAGAGCCGCTCTACAGAACTTTTCGCCAACCGCCGAACCCATGCTGGCCATAATGAATTGAGCATCCATGACGCCAAACACAGCAGGTTTCCCCTCAAGAGTACCGAAACCCGTAATGAGGGCTTCGTCCAGTCCGGAAGTCGATTTAGCCCGTTCGATGCGTTGGGCGTAAGTTTCTTTACCAACGGTGAATTCCAGGGGATCAACGGATTGGATATTTGTGTGGGTTTCCTGGAATGAACCGATATCCAGGATGGCTTTCAGACGATCGCGGCCGCTGATTCGGAAATGATAATTACACGCAGGGCAAACTTGATTGAGTTCCGCGACTTCATTTCGATAGACCGCTTTGTGACATTCCGGGCACTTCATCCAAACGCCGTCAGGTACTTTTTTACTCGGCCTGTCCCCGATGAATCCCGCGAATTTACTGCGTTTGAAAAAGCTCATGGTGGCGGTCCTTACCCCTTACTCACGTGAGCCGATATTGTATCAGGTCCGAGAGGAATCCGACAAACTATTCAAATTAGGCTTCGGCTGCTTGTTCCTGCTCTGAAGACTCGTCGACATTTGGCGGATGGTACAGGAGTCTCCCGCAATGTTGACATGAATGGACCTTATTTCCGGCGAGAATCTCATTGACTACTTGCGCGAGTAAGTGCATGTGGCATCCTCCGCACACTTCATCGTGGAGAGGAACTACCGCCGCACCTGTCTTAACGCTTTTTTTGACGCGCTGGTATCGTTTCAACAATGTTGGGGTTACTTTATCTTCCAACGCTCCCCGTTGTCCCTCGAGCACCTTTCGGTCTTTGACCGCTTCTTCCAATTCATCATCAATCACGGAACATTCTTTGTCGAGTTCATCCTGTTCGGTCTTGATGCGTTTCTTGTCTTCTTCGAGTTTTGCGTTGGCGTCGTCCAGTTCAACCAAGATGGTGATGACGCGTTCTTCTTTCGTAGAAATAATCTTTTTCTGCTGGTCTATTTCATGGAGAAGTGCTTGATATTCCTCGTTCTTTTTAACACTGTTCAGTTGTTCGTTGTATTTGATGATCTGGGCATCGCACACTTCCACAGCCCCTTCACAGTCTTTTTGTTCCAGTAACAAGTCTTGAACCTGTTTTTCCCGCTCTTGGAGTTCTTTTGCGAGTTGATTGCGTTGATGGTCGAATTTATTCTTCTGCTTGGGAATTTCGACTTCTCGTGCCTGACATTGATCAACGTGTCGGTCAAGTTCTTGTAACTGCAACAGGGTTTTCAAGCGTGGTCTCCTGTTCAGGGCGGAGTGTGTCCAGTCCTGAACGTTGTATATTCAAATGTGTAAAAAAAAGCCGCAGCATGTTGCTGCGGCTTTGAATTTAATTTATCCAGCTCATCATGTTTCGGAGCTTTTCACCAATTTGTTCGACCGGATGATTCGCATCCGCGTCTCGCAATTCCTGGAAGTGTTTACCTCCGGAATTGTATTCTTCCATCCACTCTCGAGCGAACTCTCCGCTCTGTATACGTTCGAGTGCCGTTTGCATCGCTTTCCTTGATTCGTCCGTAATGATCTTGGGACCGACAGATAAACCACCGTATTCGGCAGTTTCACTGACGGAATAGTTCATATATTTTAGTCCGCCACGGTAGTATAAGTCCACAATTAGTTTCAATTCATGAAGCACTTCGAAATAAGCAATTTCCGGCTGATAACCGGCGTTTACCAGTGTTTCGAACCCGGCCTTGATGAGTTCAGCCGAACCGCCGCACAATACCGTTTGCTCACCGAAAAGGTCTGTTTCCGTTTCTTCCTTGAAAGTGGTTTCGATAATTCCACCGCGTCCGCCACCGATACCGGAACCGTACGCCAGGGCTTTTTTGAGGG